>ERZ827490.92-NODE-92-length-143261-cov-4.823709_pt1 | contig 143261 bp, 149 predicted proteins | sample MGYA00519770_ERZ827490 | MGnify/ENA primary metagenome ERZ827490 (study PRJEB31778, sample SAMEA3449324) | human gut metagenome | biome: human gut; feature: human-associated habitat; material: faeces | place: United Kingdom | collected 2010/2012 ... | reverse complement strand
CATGTTTAGGGATTGTTGTTCCCTGCGTCTTTGCTTTCGCTATTGGGAACACCCCCTGTCTGCCTGTCATTGAAGAAAACTTCGCTATCGTCAAATAAATAGCTTTGAAACACCACACCCGTATTAGTGATAAAACGCCCTTGTGCGTCTTTGGGTATCTGGTCGGCGGCTTCTGTGCTGTCAAGAATAATCTGTGAAAGTATGCTGTCTGCACGCCCACAAATGCGGCAATCCATGTTAGAACGTATTTGACCGCTGATAATGTCCGCAGAGGGGCGTTGTGTGGCAAGAATGAGATGAATACCGAAAGCCCTGCCCTGTCGGGCGATTATGGATATCTGACCTTCAATCTGGGAAATAAGTTCTTTTTTCTCTTTTGAAAGCCCTGTTTTGTCTAGGACTTCTGCAATTTCATCACAAGCGAAAATCATGCGTTTTAGATTACTGCTTGTAGCAGCGTTATACTCGTCAATATTGGCGCACTCTGTTTTGCGAAAGGTTGTTTTACGGCGTTGTAACTCGTCTGTTAAAACTGTCAATAATTCAAGTAATTCGTTTTCATCAAAACATAAGTGGCATTTTTCGTGCCATATGGAAGAAAAATCCACGCCGCCTTTAAAATCTGCAATATAGACTTCTGCCCCTTTTTTTAAACATTCCATTAAAAGTAATTTCAGCAAAACACTCTTGCCCGAACCACTGGCGCCCCCAAGTAAAATATGCGGTATCTTCGCAAGGTTGACCGTTTCTTGTCCTGTCAGGCTTTCGCCTAAAATCAGTACGAAACTTTCTTTGCTTAAATATTTGTCCTGCCAGTACATGACTGATGGTATCGTTTGACGTGGGGCAACCGTATGTATCATAATGCGCCGCCCGTTTTTGCTTTGCGTTATTTTGATAATTCTGTCAATCAAAGCCCCTTGTAGCTTATCTTTTTTATCTTCCCAAGCGGATAAGGGCGTTTCGTTTTCATCAAATTCCCATATCGTAATTTTGGGGTTTAGGCGAAGGCGATACTTTGCAAGAAGCAAAGGCGGCTCTTGAGCATGATTTCTAAATCCCGCCCCCATAAGCCTGTCTTGAGTTTTTTGCGCCTTTCGTGGCGTTCCCAATGCAGATATAAGGCAAAGCAAGCCGAGCGGTAAAAGCAGGGCAACAAGGCAATTAAGCGCCATTGTAAATACAGGGAATAGTATAAACTCACTATCAAGACCAAACAACAGCTTATCACGGTTGAACCATGCCGCTATCGCAAGAAGCAGATAAGCAGCTATAAAGATATTCTTCCATCTATGAATAATGGTGAGTTGCCTAATTCCTGTTGTAAAGCGTAAATAAGCGGCTTTTCTTGACCTGTTCCGTTTGCGCCTGATTTTATCGGTTTGATTACCGTCATTCATTGAAAATTTCCTTTCCGTCAAATAATGTGAATTGTTCGTAAATTTCTTCTTTTGGTCGGTATTCGATAATATGATGTATTCGCCTTAATAACGCTTGCCATGTTTCGGGCTGCTCACACTGGATTATCGGATATTGGGCTTGTAGGGAAAGGTTGCTGATTATGTATACCTTTGTGAAACAGGCTGTTTTGTTGGCGTATCGACACCGAAGCTCTAAGGGGTATCCGTCAAGCAGGTTTAAAAGTTCGCTAATTTTTAGTTGTGAGCGGTATTCGTCAAGCACAAGCGTTTCCTGCCCCGCATAGCCATCAAAGGGGTGTTCGTACTCTGTCACTCTGTAAACGGCTGCATAGCCCTGTTGTTCCATAACAAAGCGTGTCTTCCCTGTGCCCGTCCTTCCCCATATGTAAGTGACTTCCATTTCCCGGAAAATGGTACGAAATTCCTCTGCTTTTACTGTTTGGCGTACACGTTCAATATCAGTCAGACGCAAAAGATATTCGGGGTTTTCCTCTAAAATCTCATAATTGCTTTTCCCATCTTTTACGAGTTGATAAAGGAAATTAAGGTCGGAGCGTGCACCTTGCCGTTCAATGGGCATTTCGCCCCATTCCTCAAAAGTCCCTTTAAGTGAGGTGTCACTTTTGGAGTCATTTTCCCATTTGCCGGATTTCTCTACATAAGCCTTATTTTCCTCACAGCTTCCACGAGCCTGCTCGATATGTCCATCTGGAAAATGACGCTTTATTGTTGAAAAGCGAACAGGGGAAGAACAGGCGATAAAAATATGGATATGCGGAGTTTGCTCTTTTAATCCGATTTCATCAGCCATACAATAATACTGAATAGGTTTAATTGTTGATAGTTCCTTTTTGATAGTTGCATGGTCTATCTGCTTCTTATTTTTGAAGTTTAATGTAATCTGCCATTTTCTTGATTGCGTGTCTTTCAAATTTTTCACCGTCCTTAGTGTATTTCTCTGCGACTGGCGACAGAGGTTGCCTAAGGGTAATACTAGCCCTTATGGCAGCGGCGGCGCTGCGCTGCCGCAGGACAAGTTTTCCTAAGGGAAAACCCGCCCTGCGGCGGTTTCTGTGCCTAGTGGACTAATCCATTTTGACAGACGCTTAATTACGGCTGATTACTATTTTTAAGATTGAGTGGTGCTTTGGCAGGTCCTTCCTGCGCTAATTTGACAGTCGCTATCAAAATAGTGCCAACAGCATATGTTCCCTCAATAGGTGTTTCACGGCTATCGGTATTGAGAATTTCATAAGTCTGTCCAGATTTGTTTATTCCGCTGCTGATTTCCGCTATCCCCGACACGGGTGTGCCTGTCTGCTTGTCTGTCCAATTTCCTGTTACTAAATAACGTTTTTGCATAATCTTAATCTCCTTTTTTCTATTGCCATGTTCAGCTTAAACATGGCACTTGTTTTTTTGCTGCAAGTCCTTGCAAATATAGTGTAAACCCATTTTGTGTATCCTGTTAGATACAGAACACAACACAACGGATACAAATGTTAAAAATTGGATACACAGCTTGACATATGACTTAAAAAAATGTAGCCTAAAATAAAAAGGGGATTTTTATGGATAGTAAGAACAGTTTACGATTACGGCAGTTGCGTGAAGAATTAGGACTAACCGTAGATGAATTTGCAACAAAATTTTCAATCGCAGAAAAAACGCAAACCAGTTATGAAAACGGTAATAGAAATATGCCTGTTGACTATGTTGTTAAGGTTTGTAATGAATATAACGTCACATTGGATTGGCTCTATGGGCGTGTCGAGTACAAAAATGACAGCGATTTAATGGTGAACATAATCTTAGCTTTAGATAAAATATTTAAGGTCGGATATAAAACTATAAATCCTAAATATGAATATCGGGAAGTGACATTATGGATAGATAGAAAATTTCGAGAGTATTTAGCAGAAATCAGAGAATTAGAGGACGCACGCTATTTAAATAAGCAAATCACTGATGAAATATATTCAAGCAGTCGTCGTTCGATACAAGGGAAATACAAAGAATATTTTAAGGAGTTATTGGGTGTATCAAATAGTGAAATAAATGAAAGCAAGTTTATTAACATTGAAGCCGTTGAAGACGCTGATATTTTAAAGTATTTATAAGTATAGTAAATTCTGTGAAATGAACGCAACATAAAAGCCCCCCCATTAACATTATTGAGAGGGGACTTTTTTTCTATTTTTCAATCAGCTTATCCAAACCAATCCCCAACGCAACCGAGATTTTATAAAAGGTTTCTACTGAAAAATTATACCCCACCTTTTCGCTTTCTATCTGTCTAATAAAATCATGCGAGAGATCCACCATTTCCGCAAGCTGGGCAGACGTTAGCCCCTTTTCTTTTCGGTATTTTTTGATGTTGCGCCGTATCGTATTATATATATTTTCATCAAATTGTAACTGTTCTATTTTTTTCGTCATATGAGCCACCACCTAACAAAATTGTACTGTTAAATGATATAAATGTATGTTAGGCATTAACTCACAAATTACACTTGATTTTATGTGCCTATGATGATAAGATAATTTTGTAATACTATAAAATTTAAGAAAAAGAGGAAAATGAGATGAAAAGAAAAGTGATTTCTTTTGTATCAACGCTGATAATGTGCGTAGGATTATCTATGACAGTTTTTGCACAGACAAGTATTAATATTAACGGGAAGGAAGTTAAAGCACCATCTGGGTGTGAAATTGTAACAGATGGAGTTACGGCTATAGAGGATAGGATTATTGTTAGGCAAATTACAGATGCCTACGGAAATAATGCCAAATATGGTGTGATGAACACTGACGGAACATTAGTCGTACCATTGAAATATGACCGCATATGCGAATTTTCGGAGGGATTAGCTGCGGTATATGAAAGCACCCCTTATCAAGAAGAACTCGCTGGAACTAATGGGTTTATGGTCACGATGTATGACGATAAAATAGGCTTTATAGATAAAACCGGAAATCTAGTTATTCCTATGATTTACGAACAAATACATAGTACTACAATGATTGAAGATGATGGTAGTACCGGGACAGGTCATATAAAGTCCCCAGGGTTTTCAGAAGGTCTGCTTACTGTTAAAAAAGATGGCAAATGGGGTGTTATTGATAAACAGGGAAATACTGCTATTCCATTTAAATATGATTATCCGGTTATTGGGAGTTTTCATGACGGATTAGCAAGTTTTTCGTCCGGAGGAAAATCCGGTTTTATAAATAGTAGTGGAGAAGTTGTAATTCCACCTCAATACAATAGAGTAGATGACTTTACAGAGGGATATGCCATTGTTGCAAACAACAATCCAGCCAGTCAAGATGGCGATAGGTTATATGGAGTTGTGGATACACAAGGAAACTTGATTGTTCCGATCCAGTATGGTTATATAAGTAGATTCAGAGAAGGAATGGCATGTGTTTCGGATAAACCTTTTGGAAGAGGAAATTATGGGTTTGTAAATACTTCAGGAAATTTAATTGTGCCAATACAGTATACGAAAGCATATTCTTTTTCTGATGGTTTAGCTGTTGTAGCTGTTAAGGATGAAAGATTTACAGAACCGACAATTCAAAACAGATATGGATATATAGATAAGCAGGGAAATGTAGTTATACCGCTGGAGTACAGTCGTGCGTATTCTTTTAGCGGCGGGATAGGAAAAGCTTATTTAAATATGCCAGACCATATTGGAAATAATACCAGTGCAGAATTTGGTGGGGAACCAGAAACCGTTTATTTTGATACAAATGGTAATAAAGTCACACCTTAAGGAACTAAATAAGGAAGCTTGTTGCTTATTTTAATAACAAGACAATAACAGGACGGTTAAGGCAATCGCTTTAACCGTCCTGTTATATGCCTAATACGAGTTGACAAAATAACTCAAATAGTGTATATTTTGAATATAAGAAAGGAGCGTTGATTATGCAGGAAATAGCAAATAGATTAAAGAGTTTAAGGGAAAGCGTCAATTTATCCCAAGCAAAACTAGCCGCATTGATGGGGGCAACACAAGCTAGTGTGAACCGATACGAAAACGGACAGACCACCCCGCCGCTAAAGATATTACTTTGGTATGCAGACTTTTTTGATGTTTCTATGGATTACATTTTTGCAAGGACAGAGCAGCCAGAGGGCAGATTATACGAGCATAAACCAAAAGTAATTGAAGCCATCACGCAGGATAATAAGGAACTTCGGCAGTTTGTGGATATGTGTTTTGACCCTGCTTCACCTGTCAGTGAAAAATTGAGGGATATGCTTACGAAAATGTTAGAGGAACAGAGCAAGTAAGAGGGGATTTCCCCTTGTGGAGTATATTCCAAAATCCCCGTCAGTCAAGGTTAAAATGAACTGATTTTCAATCAGACCTTGACTGACGGGAATTTTGGAATTAGCGGTTATCAAGGGAAAGCCCCAGTGTGGCGGCGAGGTGAGCCACCGAGAAAAATACGAGAGGAAGTGCAGAAAATGAAAGCTGTTATTTATGCCCGTTATTCCTCTGATAATCAGCGGGAGGAAAGTATCGAGGGACAATTAAGGGAGTGCAAGGAATACGCTGAAAAGAACAGTATCACAATTTTATCAACCTACATAGACAGGGCGTTATCTGCCAAGACCGACAACCGCCCCGAATTTCAACACATGATTAAAGACAGTGCAAAGGGATTGTTTGATATAGTGCTTGTGTGGAAATTAGACCGCTTTGCACGCAACCGTTACGATAGCGCACATTACAAAGCCACCTTACGGAAAAACGGCGTGAAAGTGGTATCAGCCACCGAAGCCATAGCCGAGGACAGCACGGGTATTTTGCTTGAAAGCCTGTTAGAGGGATATGCAGAGTTTTACAGTGCTGAACTATCGGAAAAGGTAATCAGAGGACGAACAGAAAACGCCTTGAAGTGTAAATTTAATGGCGGGGGCTTGCCGATTGGCTATATCGTAGACAGCGAGCAATATTTACAAATTGACCCTCTAACTGCTCCAATCGTGGTTGAAGCCTTCCAGCGTTATGACAAGGGCGCAACGATTAAGCAGCTTGTCGATTTCCTCAATAGTAAGGGGATACAAAGCTATCGTAAAAAGCCCCTAAGAATTGATTGCGTAAAACGTCTTTTGAAAAACCGCCGCTACATTGGTGAGTACAAATATCGTGATATTGTCACACCAAACGGCGTACCCGCTATTGTGCCGCAGGATTTATTCGACCGGGTGGGGGAACGATTGGAGAAAAACAAGAAAGCCCCGGCAAGGGCAAAGGCGAAAGATGAAATGTATTTATTGACAACAAAGCTATTTTGTGGGTGCTGTGGTGCTTATATGTGCGGCGAAAGTGGTACAAGCCATACGGGAGTAACTCACCATTATTATAAATGCGTAACTGCCAAATACAAAAAAGCCTGCCATAAAAAGACGGTCAAAAAAGATTGGATAGAAAATCTAGTGATAGAACATATTGTAAGACTGCTGTTTGATGATAAACTGATGAATGATATAACCGATTATGTTATGGTATTGCAAAAGCGTGAAAACACCGCCTTGCCGCTGTTAAAGCAGCAGCTTGCCGATACCACAAGGGGAATTGAAAATATAATCAACGCTATCCAACAGGGGATTTTCACACAGTCCACCAAGCAGCGGCTAGACGAGTTAGAGGAACGCAAAAGCCAACTTGAAGTTGAAATTTTACAAGAGGAAATGCAAAAGCCGCTTTTAACAAGAGAACAGGTTTTATTCTGGCTTCACCGTTTCCGCACTTTAGATATTACAGACCCCGACCATAGGCAAAGACTTGTTGACAGCTTTGTAAACTCCATTTGTCTTTATGATGATAAAATAATTTTAATGTTTAACTACAAAGAGGGCAGCAAAACAATTAGTTTAGCTGATATAGAAAGTTCGAGTTTATGTGCGGGTGGTGCATACGTAAGAGTCCTGCATTTGCAGGGCTTTTTTTGTTTCTAAAAAGACACTATATATGAGCACAGCAAACAGACCCGATGGTCACCGGGCCTGGCCTCCCTTCTCTTTTTATGATTTTGTAAAATCATGACCTTAGAATAAGCGGACGGATACCCTAAATATATTTTACAGAATCAGTCGTAATAGTGTTCTACAACATAGTGAGAGAGCGCATCTATGAAGGCGCCGTTTCGAGGCTTCTGTTCCAACTCGAAGCCGAAGACCTGGTTCAGAAGAGTACGGTCTCCATGCAGCCATATGGTGCTGATGATGGTGCGGATATTGCGTTCCACACAGCCGATGGATGTACGATATTCCGCGGATATTTCCACGTAAAGCCCTTTGGAAATGTAAATGAGCAGTTCCGGATTGGCAATAGCGCGGATGACACCATAAACTGTGTAGCGGAACCCCACGTAGGAGTTGTTGACGCCGAGGCGACGAAGCAGGTTGCAGGTTTCTCTTTCGTATTTCATGATGATTCCTCCAGATATCTTTGACTCCTGTAAAGTTAAACCGGGTATGGGGGTTTTTTTAAGTTAGACAGGACGACAAAAAACGATAAAATATGTCGCTAAATGTCGAAGGATTAGCCGGGGAAATTCGGGGGTTAAATAGTGGGGGATAAAGGGAGGTATCGGATATAACTGAGTATAGCAAAAGTAAGGGTTTAAATCCATCTCTTATGACAGCTGCGCTCCCTGCATATGACGGCATACGCAGGTGCTGTGTCTACTGTGGGATTTTTATTGTTTTTCCAGGGGATGACGCTGAAAACTGATTAGTTTCAGAAGGTGTATTTGCGGAATAGGACGCGGACGCAATACGAGGGTTAAAAACCGGCCCTGCATTCATCAAAATGAACTGCAGAGCCGGTTTTTATTATATGATTATTTAATTTTGAGGAAAATTATCCCAGGATTCGTATAGTCATGACATAACTGCGGCTGTCCCCCGGGAGGAGGTGCTGTATGTGGTGTCTGTGGGAGAGCTGGTCGTCCTCGTTTTCATAGATGCCGGATCCGTTCCAGGGCTCTACGCAGAGGTATGGGGCCGGTTCCGGGTACAGGGTCCAGAAGGCAACGGTTTCAAAGCCGGGAAATCCCACCTCCACACCCCGGCCCGTGGCCGGATTAAGGATGGATACCATCCGGGAGTTCAGCTTATCAAAAAATACAGCGTCATTCTTAAACAGTTCACGGTTCAGGGAAAGGGTACAGCCCTTCAGCCTGATTCCCTGTCTGGAGGGGGAAAAGTGCAGCTGGTCCAAATCATAGGGGATGCTGACAGCGTCTTCCTCCTTTTCAAATACCAGCTGGTAATCCTCAAAGGCAAAGCCATCCTCCATGGGACAGTTAAATCCCGGATGGGCGCCGATGGCATACCACATGGCCCGCTGGTCCCTGTTTTCCACCTGATATTCCATGGACAGCATGCCGTCCTTAAGCTCATATGTCAGGGAGAGGCAGAAGGCGTATGGGTATGCTCTGCGGGTGTCCGGTGTGTCATCCATTGAGAATACTGCTTTTGACGGGGATTTTTGTGACACATCAAAGTCCCTTTCGCGACAGAATCCGTGTTTTTCAATGGCATATATGCGGTCCTCCAGTATGGTCCTGTCGTTTCGGCAGTTGCCAACTACGGGAAACAGGAGCGGGGAGCATTTTTTCCAGAATTTTGGGTCCCGCTGCCAGATGTATTCACGGCCGGAAGGGTCTTTCAGGGAAATGAGCTGGGCGCCCGTGGAATCAATGACAGCAGTTGTTTTGGAATCCGTAAGTGTAATCAGCATGGTTTATTCCTCTTTTCTTGGTATTGTATGTTCGTGTTCCGGGCCCTGCGCCTTTTCGGCATAGGGGGCACAGCTTTCCCTGTTTGCCAGATAGAAGGGAAGGTTCATCTTGATAGGAAGCTTGTGGCCTTCCTCAATCCGGTCAATGAGGATTTTTGCTGTCATCTGTCCCATCTCTTCCACTGGTATGTGGATTGTGGTGAGCATGGGGGACAGATACTGGGCCGTGTCTATGTCGTCGATGCTGATGACGGAGAGGTCGTCCGGAATCACCAGACCGGCTTCCTTGATGGCCCTCATGGCGCCTATGGCTGTGTTGTCATTGCAGCAGAATACGGCGGACACGTCGGTTTTGCGGGACAGAAGCTCCTTGGCCCCCTTGTATCCTCCCTCGGAGGACAGGGGAACGTTGACGATGTAGGACTTGGCCGGCCTCAGATTATGGGCGCTAAGGGCAGCGCAGTAGCCTGTGTACCTATCCTCAAACTGTGTTTCCCCTATGAAGCCGATTCTCGTATGGCCCAGTCCAAGGAGGGTATTCATGGCGGCCAGGCTGGCCTGGTACCCGTCGCAGATTACCTGGTCGTACTTGGCTTCCAACAGGTTGAGCCCTGTATAGGCCACGCAGTTAAAGTATTTCTTTAAAAAGCTCAGGGTCTGTTTATCGCACCGGCCAAGAACCACCACACCGTCCACATGGTTATCCGTTATGAGGCGGAATGTATTGGGGTGATGAATGTCAATGCCGGTAAAGGAGTATTTTAACACGTAGTTGTGTTTGAAGGCTTCCTTTTCGATGCTGCGTGCCAGCGTGGAGAAAAACAGGTCCGAGTTGGAATCTTCAGCCCTGGCGTAAAGGCAGGCAATGGAGCGGGTGGGGGAGTCTGCGGCTTTAGCTGCGCCTGTTTTCAGACTGCGGGCCGTGGCGTTGGGAGTATATCCGGTACGGCGCACAATCTCCCAGATGCGGTCCTGGACTTCCTTGCTGGCAACATTGGTGCTGTTTTTGTTTATGACCCGGGAAACAGTGGAGATGGATACCCCTGCTTCCCGGGCGATTTCTTTTAATGTCATGTCTACCCTCCTCTTATGGGGCATTGAAGGCAAATGTTTCAATCTATTTGCCTTTAGTATACAAAAAATGAGCATGGAATACTATAAAATAATACACAAACGTTTGCGTAAAAAAATGCCTGGGAAAAACCAGGAGAAGAAGGGAAGAATCATGGAATATCAATGTTTTTTCAAGGGGTTTTGGTACGCAAACGTTTGGTTTGAATTGCCTTGCCTTGAAATGGTCATATTGCTATAATGACTTTGCAAGTTGGGTAATAAATGGTCAAAAATAAATAGTATACCGCAAATACATGCTGTTTGAATGATGTAAATGTTAACTATTTAACAAAAATAATGAAAAAAATATGCAACTTTTATAAAGGATAAAGGCGGCTGTTTATTACGCAAAAACATGTAGCAAAAATAAGAGAACCATTTGGGGACAGGAGGTCAAACGTTATGAGAAAATCATTAGTAAAGACATTGGCAGTCACAATGGCAGCAGTCATGTGTGCCGGGATGGTATCAGGCTGCGGAGCTGGTTCAGAATCCAAGAAAGCGGATACACAGGCTGAGGCACCGGGAACAGGTGACAGCAAAACAGCGGACAAGAGTTACGAGCTTACGGTTTCGGGCATTGGGGGCAGCCTTAATTACCTTCCTATCTATATTGCGGAGCAGGAAGGCTGGTTTAAGGAAAAAGGACTGGATATTGAGGAGGTGCTGTTTACCAACGGCCCGGTACAGATGGAATCTCTTTCATCTGACGGCTGGGATATCGGCTGCACCGGCGTGGGCGGCGTGTTTGCCGGCGTTCTGGGATACGATGCGCTGGTCCTTGGATCCAGTAATACGGACGACGGAACACAGTATGTATTTGCCAGAAATGATTCAGATATCGTGAAGGCCGGCAAGGGACATAACAGTCTGAGCGATGAGATCTACGGGGACGCGGACAGCTGGAAAGGAAAATCCATCCTGTGCAACACGGGCAGCGTTACCCAGTATGTGCTGATTAAGGTACTGGAAGGCTTTGGTCTTACGGTTGACGATGTGAACTTTATCGCCATGGACCCGGCTACGGCTTACAGCGCATTCCTGGCAGGCGAAGGCGATGTGTGCGTGCTGACAGGAGCAGGGGGAACCTTCAAGATGCTGGCTGAATCCGATAAGTATATACCTGTGGCCAGCGGTCCCATGGCGGATTCCGGTCTGATGTGCAGCTTTGTGGCAAATAAGAACAGCTATGCTGACCCGGATAAGTATGAGGCCATGAAGGTGTTTATGGAAGTGTACTTTAAGACCATGGACTGGATGAAGGAAAACAAGGAAAAGGCCATTGACTACTGCGTGGACATGAATGATGAGAACGGAAGCTCCATGGACAGGGAGACAACCGCAAAATATCTGGAGGCCGATACATATTACACACTTCAGGAGGCATGCGGCATGTTAAATGACAAGGCAGAGGGTTCCGACCATTCAGTGATGGACCAGAGGCTTTTAGACGTACTTGATTTCTTCATCAGCGTGGGCAACTATAAGGAAGGCGACCAGGAGAGATTCGTGGGACATACGGATGGAAAGCTGTTAAATGAGGTTCTGACCGAAACCGCAAATTAAAAAGGAGTTGAGATACCGATATGGCAACTGGAAATGAGAAATTAGAGGCTGGCCTTTTGGAGTGGAAAAAGCAGAAATCAAAGGAAGGCCTGAATTACGCCCTGTTAAGCGCGGCAGGCATCATCACGCTTCTGGCCGTGTGGCAGCTGGTAGTAAGCCTGGGTCTTGTCAATGAAAGGATGCTTCCCGCACCCACTCAGATTTTTGAGACCCTGATGTATAAGTTTGCGAATAAGGCCCCGGACGGCAACGTCCTTTGGGTGAATATACTGGCCAGCCTCCAGGTTGCCTTATCCGGTTTCCTGGCAGCCATCATCATCGGCGTTCCACTGGGGCTGGTCATGGGCTGGTGGACCTATGCGGACCGTTTCATCCGTCCCATCTTTGAGCTGGTGAGGCCGGTTCCCCCCATTGCCTGGATACCCCTGGTAGTGGTGTGGATGGGAATTGGGCTGAAGGCAAAGGCTCTCATTATCTTTTTTACCGCCTTTGTGCCATGCGTCATCAATTCCTATACAGGCATAAAGCTGACCAACAAGACGTTAATCAATGTATCCAGGACCTTCGGGGCCTCCAATGCGGAGATATTCTGGAAAGTGGGGGTACCTTCCTCCCTTCCCATGGTATTTGCCGGAATCCGTGTGGCATTGGGAAATTCCTGGTCCACCCTGGTGGCGGCAGAGATGCTGGCAGCCAGCGCGGGACTGGGATATATGATTCAGATTGGCCGTACAGTGGCCCGCCCGGATATCGTAATCGTGGGTATGGTGGTGATTGGCGCCATCGGAGCCATTCTTTCAGGATTTTTGTCCAGGGCGGAAAAATATTTCCTGCGCTGGAAGGTAAACAGGTAGGAGGGAGTAAGGAATATGGATGTAGCAAGCAAACAGCAGAAAACACTGAAAAACGTCCTGTACTACGGCCTGCCTGTACTGGCAATCCTGATGATTGCAGTGGGCTGGGTTCTGTTCTCGGGCAGTCACCCGGAGCTGATGCCTGCCCCGGCTGACGTATGGGCGCGTTTTGTAAAAACATTTACCAAACCCATTGCAAAGACCTCCCTGGCAGGACATGCATGGGCCAGCTTAAGGCGTGTACTCATGGCACTGCTTATCGCATGGGCCTTTGGTATTTCCTTCGGCATTCTCATTGGATGGAATAAAAAATGCAAGGCATTCTTCGGCAGTATATTTGAGGTCATCCGCCCCATTCCGCCCATTGCCTGGATTCCCATTGTAATCATGTGGTTCGGCATCGGAGAATTTCCAAAGGTGCTGCTGGTGTTCATCGGAACCTTTGTGCCGTTAGTCATCAACACCTCCACGGGAATTGAGATGGTGGATAAAATCAATCTGGATGTAGGCCATGTATTTGGCGGAAATAACAGGCAGATACTGACGGATATCGTTATCCCCACAGCCCTGCCCTCCATCTTTGCCGGAATACGGACCTCAGTCAGCTCAGGCTGGACAACGGTGCTGGCGGCTGAGATGTTAGGCGCCCAGAAAGGACTGGGAGCACTGGTGACCAGAGGCTGGCAGGGAAGCGATATGGCCCTGGTACTTGTCTCTGTCATAACCATTGCAATTATTGGCGCCCTTTTGTCATTGGGACTTCAAAAACTTGAGAAGGTGGTGTGCCCGTGGAACAACTAAATAAACGAATGGAAATAAATGGGATATCCAAGACGTTTTTCAGCGATAAGGGATATTTTACAGCCATAAAGGATGTGAGCTTTGATGTAAACGACGGCGAATTCCTGGTAATCCTGGGACCGGGGCGCTGCGGCAAGACCGTGCTGCTCAACATCATTGCAGGACTGGAGCAGCAGACCGAAGGAAAGGTTGTGTACAACGGCAGGGAGTGGAAGGGCGTAAACCCGGAAATCAGCATGGTATTCCAGAAGCTGGCCCTGATGCCCTTTAAGACGGTTATGGAAAATGTGGAGCTGGGCCTTAAATTCCGCGGCATGTCCAAGGTACAGCGCAGGGAGATTGCACAGCATTACATAGAGCTGGTGGGCCTTAAGGGATTTGAGAAATCCTATCCCACCCAGCTGTCGGGCGGCATGAAGCAGAGGGTGGGAATCGCCAGGGCGTATGCGGCGGATCCCAAGCTGTTAATCATGGACGAGCCCTTTGGACAGCTGGACGCCCAGACCCGCTATCAGATGCAGGAGGAAATCTTAAGAATCTGGGAAAAGGAAAAGCGTACCGTCATATTTGTCACCAACAACATAGAGGAAGCCTGCTATCTGGGAGACAGAATCATCCTGCTCAGCGACTGTCCGGCCACTGTAAAGGAAGTATATCCCATCAGCATACCCAGACCAAGGGATATGGTGAGCGGGGAATTCCTGAAGCTGCGTACGGTTATTTCCGACAACACTGATTTAGCAATTTAATAGGAGGACAAAAATGCCTGAAAGAGAGGATACCCGGCCCATAAAAGTCGAGGTCAGGAATCTTACAAAGCGATTCGGTGACCTGCTGGTGCTGGACGATATGTCATTTAATATCCGTAAAGGCGAGTTCGTGTGTGTAGTAGGGCCTACAGGCTGCGGAAAGACCACATTTTTAAACTGCCTTACCAGGATTCATATGCCCAGCCAGGGCGATCTGTATATAGACGGAGTCCCTGCGGACCCGCGCAAACATAACATTTCTTTTGTATTCCAGGAGCCAAGCGCCCTTCCGTGGCTGACCGTGGAGGATAACCTGGCCTATGGACTTAAGATTAAGAGAATTCCCAAGGCTGAAATCGACCGCAGGGTGAACCAGATACTGGATCTGATGGGACTTCAGGAGTTCAGGAAGGCTTATCCGGGAGAGCTGTCCGTATCGGCGGAGCAGAGAATCATCATCGGACGTTCCTTTGCCATGCAGCCCGACCTGCTGCTGATGGATGAGCCATATGGACAGATGGATGTGAAGATGCGCTTTTATCTGGAGGATGAGGTTATACGTCTGTGGAAGGAACTGGGGAGCACAGTGGTATTCATCACCCACAACATAGAGGAAGCCGTATATCTGGCGGAGCGCGTGCTTATTCTCAGTAACAAACCGGCGAAGATAAAGGAGGAGGTACGGATTGACCTGCCAAGACCCAGGGATATCACATCCTCCCAATTTATTGAATACCGCAACTATATAACTGACAAGATTAAATGGTGGTAGAAATAAAGAATCAGGAGGATTGAAAACATGAAGGTATTATGTCTGCCGGAGCCAGGAAACCTGGTGATAAAAGATTTGCCTATGCCGGAGCTGAAAGAAGGACAGGCAATCGTAAAGATGGAAATGTGCGGTATCTGCGGTTCGGATGTGACTGCTTACAGGGGAGTGAACCCCACCATGCGCTATCCCATTAACGGGCTGGGCCATGAGGGCGTGGGCATCATCCGGGAAATCGGGGAGAATGACAAGGGGTTAAATCCGGGAGACCGTGTGGCCCTGGAACCCTATGTACCCTGCAACAAGTGCCATATGTGCGCGGCAGGGCGTTTCAATAACTGCGCGGATCTCCATGTGTGCGGCGTACATAAGGACGGCATGATGTCCGAATATTTCCTTCATCCGGTGCAGCTTTTATATAAGCTTCCCGATGAACTGACCTTTACCCATGCAGCCCTGGTGGAACCCTTAACCATCGGCCTTCACGGGGCGACCAGGGCCAGGGTATCAAGGGGAGAACATTGTGTTGTGTTCGGCGCCGGTATTATCGGCCTTATGGCTGCATTTGCCTGTATTAATTACGGCGCAACCCCCATACTGGTGGATGTGCTGCAAAAGCGCCTGGATTACGCAAAGGAGCTGGGAGTACCATGCACCTTTAACTCCAAAGACGGAAATGTGGAGGAATATCTGCGGGAGGTGACAGGCGGTAAGCTGCCTGAGGCCATGATTGATTGTACGGGAGCGCCGGCCATCCTGGAGAACATGCACAATTATGTGTGCCATGGAGGACGGATTGCCCTGGTGGGATGGCCCCATGACCCGGTATTGATTAACACGGTGCGCCTGATGCAGAAGGAAATCGACGTGTGCCCGTCCAGAAACTCCAACGGGAAATTCCCGGAGGCCATCGGTCTGGTAAACGAGGGCAAGGTACCCACAGACGCCATCATAACAAAAATGATTGAACTGGACCAGGTGGAGGATACCATAAAGGATATGATTCAGTCCCCGTCCGATTATCTGAAAGTCATCGTGAACATCTGAGAAGGAGAAAAGCATGCTGACAACCACTTATGAAATGCTTCAGAAGGCTTATGAAGGACATTATGCGGTTCCCGCCGTCAATACCCAGGGGGGAACCTATGACATCATACGGGCCGTATGTATGGCTGCGGAGGAGCTTCGTTCCCCTGTTATATTGGCCCACTATGTGAATACCGGGGCCTATTCAGGCCATGACTGGTTTTATGAGACGGCAAAATGGATGGCCGGCAAGGTATCTGTGCCGGTTGCAATCCATCTGGACCACGGGGACAGCTTTGAGCGCTGTATGGAGATGCTGAAGCTGGGATTCACCTCTATTATGTTTGATGGTTCCGCCCTGCCTGTGGAGGAAAATGCGGCTGCCACAGAGGCAGTGGCCAGGGTGTGCAGGTCCTTTGGCGTGCCGCTGGAAGCGGAAATCGGCGAGCTGTGCCGCCTGGATGACAGGGGAAACAAGATAGGCGCATCCAACATCGCGGATCCGGATGTGGTGAGGCAGTATCTTAAGCTCTGCCATCCCGATTCACTGGCCATCGGCATCGGCAATGCCCACGGATTTTACAACGGGCCTGTGGATATCCGGGTGGAGGTGCTGGAGGAGTGCAGGAAGTTTACAGATATACCCTTTGTTCTTCACGGCTGTACGGGTATGGATGAGGAGCTGGTGAAGCGCTCCATTGACAGCGGAGTGGCCAAAATCAATTTCGGCACCCAGGTGCGCTGCCAGTATGTGAACTATCTGAAAGAGGGGCTGGCTGAGGGGAAGGACCAGGGCCATGCCTGGAAATTATCACAGTACGCGGAACTGCGGCTGCGCGAAGATATAAAAGACATTATCCGGCTGGCAGGTTCTAAGGAAAAGGCGTGACGCTGCCGGGGATGAAACGTCGGAAAAGGAAGGAATAATATGACATTGATTCCATTGAGGCCTCTCATGGAGGCTTCTGTTAAATATGGATTTGCCCAGGGCGCTTTCAACGTCAACGCGGTGGCCCAGGCAAAGGCTGCCATCCAGGTCCATGAGATGTTCCGCTCCGCTGCCATACTGCAGGGGGCCGACCTGGCAAATGGTTTTATGGGGGGAAGATGCGACTTTATGAACGCGACCCTGGAGGATAAGAAAAAGGGCGCTGAAAATATTGCCGGGGCCGTGAAAAAATATGGGGAGGACAGCCCCATACCCATTGTCCTTCATCTGGACCATGGACGGGATTTTGACTCCTGTGTGGCCGCCATAGCAGGGGGATATACCTCTGTGATGATAGACGGGTCCTCCCTTGCCTTTGATGAAAATGTGGAGCTGACCCGGGAGGTGGTGAAATACGCACATGCAAGAGGCGTCAGCGTGGAAGGGGAGCTGGGAGTGCTGGCCGGGGTGGAGGACCATGTATTTTCAGAGGGATCCACTTATACCAATCCCTTAAAGGCAGTTGAATTTTTCAGGAAGACAGGTGTGGATGCCCTGGCCATATCCTACGGAACCATGCACGGGGCTTCCAAGGGAAAGAATGTAAAGCTGCGCAAGGAGATTGCGGTGGCCATCCGGGAGTGCCTGAATCATGAGGGTATTTTCGGGGCACTGGTATCCCATGGCTCGTCCACGGTTCCGGCCTATATTGTGGATGAAATCAACGGGCTGGGAGGCACGCTGACCGGCACCTATGGAATTGCCGTCAGTGAACTGCAGGAAGCGGCCAGATGCGGTATCAACAAGATTAATGTGGATACGGACATCAGGCTGGCTGTTACCCGCAATATGAAGGAGTTTTTCGCCGGGAACCCGGAGAAGAGAAACAGCAGCTCCATCGGGGCCATCTATGAGCTTTTAGAGTCTAAAAGAGAGCAGTTTGACCCAAGGGTATTTCTGACTCCAATCATGGATACGGTGATGACCGGCGTCATACCGGATGAGGACACGGCAGCCATAACGGACTGTATTGAACGGGGCGTGAAGGAAGTGGTGGGAACCCTCATCGTACAGTTTGGCTCTTACGGCAAAGCTCCCCTGGTGGAACAGGTTTCCCTGGAGGAGATGGCTGAGCGCTATAAGAAAATGCAGATTTAATAAAATCCAGATTGAATCAACAAGAAAGGTGGTAGAGGCAATGTCGGCAAATGTTCTGGTGGTCCATGGCGGCGGCCCCACAGCTGTTATCAATGCTTCCCTGTATGGCGTAGTGGAGGAAGCCAAAAGCTCCGGCAGCATAGGCAGGGTGTACGGGGCAATTGGCGGAAGTGAAGGAATCCTGAAGGAGAGTTTTCTGGATTTGATGCAGTATCCGGAGGAAAAGCTGAGTCTTCTGCTTCAGACGCCGGCCACCGCAATCGGATCCTCAAGGTATGCCCTTAAACAGGAGGACTACAATGCCATGGCGGGAATCTTCCGGAAATATGGAATACGGTATGTACTCCTCAACGGGGGAAACGGAACCATGGATACCTGCGGCCGCATCTTTGAGGCGTGCAGGGGAGAGGACATCTATGTGGTGGGAATTCCCAAGACCATTGACAATGACATTGCCATAACAGACCATACTCCGGGATATGGAAGCGCGGCCAGGTTCATTGCCGCGTCCGCCGCAGAGGTGGGAGCGGATGTCAAAGCCCTGCCCATTCATGTGTGCGTCATGGAGGCCATGGGACGCAACGCAGGATGGATTACAGCTGCGTCTGCCCTGGCCAGGAAGAAGCCGGGGGATGCGCCCCATCTGATTTATCTGCCGGAGCGTCCCTTTCATGAGGAGGAATTCCTGGAGGATGTAAAACGCCTTTACGATGAAAAGGGAGGCGTGGTGGTGGTTGCCAGCGAGGGGCTTAAAAATGAAAAAGGAGAGCCCATTGTGCCTCCTATTTTTAAGGTTGGGAGAGCGACTTACTATGGGGATGTCAGCGCTTATCTGGCGAATCTGGTCATTCAGAAGCTGGGAATCAAGGCCAGAAGCGAAAAGCCCGGTCTTTGCGGAAGGGCGTCCATTGCCTGGCAGTCTCCTGTGGACCGGGACGAGGCAGTTCTGGCCGGCCGTCAGGCGCTGCGCACAGCCATGGCCGGCCGCAGCGGCGTCATGGTCGGCCTTATACGGGATGAGAAAGAGGACGGCGGGTATCATGTCCATACCTCGGCCATACCCATCAAAGAGGTGATGCTTCATGAGCGGGTTCTGCCGGATGAGTACATAAATGACAGGGGCAATGATGTGACGGACGCGTTTCTGAAATGGTGCAGGCCTCTTATCGGACCAGAACTGAGGGATTTTGTGGATTTTAAAGAAGAGTATGAAAAGATGGGAGTGGGAAAATGAAACACATATTTCTGAACCTGAAACGGTTCGATATACCCAGGGAGTACGGAGGGGTCAACGGTGTGGCGCCCATGGAGGAATGGGGGAGCTATATTGTTCAGAACACCCAGGAAAAGCTGAAGGCGTACAGCGCAGAGGATGTGGAGTTCGTCATGTATTTCCCGGAAGCCCATCTTATTCCGGCAGTAAAAGCCCTGTGTGAGCACAGTCCGGTTAAGATTGGCTGTCAGGGAGTGTACAGGGATGATACGGCTGAGAACGGCAATTTCGGCGCATTTACCACCAACCGCACGGCCAATGCAGCTAAGGCAATGGGATGCAGTTCTGTCATTATCGGACACTGCGAGGAGCGCAGGGATAAGGCCGGAATCCTGGAAGAAGCCGGGGTCACGGATGAAGACGCAATAGGAAGGCTGCTGAATCAGGAAATCAAGGCAGCCATCCAGGCCGGTCTTACCGTTCTTTACTGTATCGGAGAAACAGCCGGTGAACAGGAACACTGGCAGGAAGTACTGAAATCGCAGCTGGAAACAGGGCTTAAGGATGTGGATAAGGAGAAGGTGGTCATTGCTTATGAACCCATATGGGCCATCGGGCCAGGCAAGACGCCGCCGGATGAAGCATATATCACGAAGATTGGTACCTATATTAAGGAGATGACCGGAGGGATGGATGTGGTCTATGGAGGCGGACTTAAGACGGACAATGCCAGGATGCTGGCTTCGGTTCCTGTCATGGACGGCGGCCTGATTGCCCTCACCAGGTTCCAGGGACAGATTGGATTCTATCCTGAGGAGTATCTGGAGATCGTGCGCACCTATCTGGAGCGAGACTGAATATTACGAACCCAATTGAAAATCACAGGAGGATTATCATATGAAGTTATCATTTGAATATGGTGCGGGGCTTATGGCGGCAGAGCTTCCTGACAACACCGACGTGTTCATACCCGGCGAGACTGTGGCAGACCCGCCCTGTATCCCGGAGGACCAGCTGGTGGAGAAAACCCTGGAATCCATACGAAACCCCATGGGAATGGAGCCACTGTCCAAACTGGCCCATAAGGGCTCCAAAGTGACCATCATTTTCCCGGACAGGGTAAAGGGAGGGGAACAGCCCACTTCCCACAGAAAAATATCCATTAAATTGATACTTAAGGAGCTGTACGGCGCGGGAGTGGAGAAGAAGGACATCCTTTTAATCTGTTCCAACGGACTTCACAGGAAGAACACGGAGACGGAAATCCACAACATCCTTGGGGATGAGCTGTTTTATGAGTTCTGGCACACACATCAGATTATCAACCATGACAGCGAGGATTACGAGCATCTGGTGGACCTGGGCACCACGGACCGCGGCGATCCGGTGCTCATGAATAAATATGTGTATGACAGCGATGTGGCAATCCTGATCGGACACACCCAGGGCAACCCCTACGGCGGCTACTCAGGAGGGTATAAGCACTGCGCCACGGGCATCACCCATTGGCGATCCATAGCCTCCCACCATGTACCTGAGGTCATGCACCGGAAGGATTTTACTCCGGTCAGCGGAACGTCGCTTATGAGGACAAAATTTGATGAGATTGGCCAGTACATGGAAAAATGCATGGGAAAGAAGTTTTTCTGCTGTGACGCAGTGCTGGACACCAGGTCCCGTCAGATAGAGATTAACAGCGGATATGCAAAAGTCATGCAGCCCCACTCCTGGATTACGGCGGATAAGAGGACCTATGTGCCGTGGGCTGAAAAGAAGTATGATGTAATGATATTCGGCATGCCCCAGTTCTTCCATTACGGCGAGGGCATGGGCACCAATCCCATTATGCTGATGCAGGCCATCTCGGCCCAGGTCATCCGGCATAAGCGTATCATGAGCGATAACTGCGTGATTATCTGCTCTTCCCTGTGCAACGGCTATTTCCACGATGAGCTGTGGCCCTACACCAGGGAAATGTATGAGATGTTCCAGCACGATTTTATGAATATCTTGCCGGACATGAACCGGTACGGCGAATACTTCGCCACCAATGAGGAATACATCAGAAAATACCGTTACTGCAATGCGTTCCACCCATTCCACGGCTTTTCCATGATTAGCTGCGGTCATATCGCGGAAATGAATACCTCCGCCATCTATCTGTGCGGCGCCCAGGAACCGGGCTATGCCAGGGGGATGGGCCTTAAGACCAGGGCCACCATCGAGGAAGCGCTGGCTGACGCCAGAAAAAAGTTCGTGGGACAAAATCCCAATATCCTGGCCCTTCCCCAGACCTTTAAGCTGGGCGCCGTCCATCTGATGATGAAGGATGAGGCGTATGAAGGTAAGGGACAGGAGGACTGCGGGTGCGCGTGCCATATGCATGGTAAGCTGATGTAAACCTTAGGAAAACAGAATAAGAGGCAATGTACACTGCCGTATCAACACCCTCCCTTTTATGGTATTGCGTTTATTTTGCGCAAACATCCATAAAACGGGAGGGTTTTTTGCCGGTTTCTGATGACTCATAAAAACTGGTATAGAATTAAGCTATAAACCCGGCTTCCATCTTAGTTATTTTAAATTGTACAGTCCGTTGAATTTGGATTAAAATAAAAACGCGATATTTTAATACTTTAATATCCATCACATGCAGAGGAGAAGGACTATGTCAACTACTATGGAGGAAAAGCCTGTCTCTGGCAGCAGCCAGATGAATCCGCTGGGACATCTGACGAGACAGCAGCTAAAGGAACTGGAGCAAAAGGAAAAACACGTGGTCAGAAAATCCTGGACCTCGTTATTATGCTGCTTCCGGTTATCTGCGGTTTCATCGCTGTTATCGAGTACTGGGAGGTCCCAAACGGAAGTCCAAACAGCCATCCCTACACCTATGTGTGGGCAGTGGCAGCCTTTATGACTGCATACGCACTCTATGCCCTTGCAGCCGGGATTAAATACTGGAAGGGGGACAGGCGGACTGCGGAGGACCTGCGCTACCGAGCGCCTTTGTTTTCTGCTTTTTTTCTCCTGCTTACCTTTTATGATTATCTGACTCTGAAAACTGGCATCCTGTCCCAGCCCTTTGTTCCGTGTATGAACAGCATATTGAACATTGCATGGGAGGACCGGGCTTATCTGCTTGAATGTACGCTTCACACGCTGCGCCTGCTGTTTTTGGGATATTTTATCGGAATTGCCCTGGGATTGGTTACGGGAATTACCTGTGGTTATTCTGAGAAGGCGCGGTACTGGATTAATCCCTTTATCAAATTTCTGGGACCCATTCCCACCGCAACCTGGATTCCCATTATCATGGTTGTGGCAGCCTCCCTGTTCAGGGGAGCCGTGTTTATCATCGCCCTTGGCTCCTGGTTTGCAGTTACCGTGGCATCCATGTCCGGCATCCAGAATGTGGACAAGGATTTCTTCGAGGCCGCAAGGACCCTGGGGGCAAGTGAGGGGCAGCTTGTATTCCGGGTGGCGATTCCTCATGCAATGCCCTCTATTTTACAGGGCTGCACCCAGGCCATGAGCTCCTCCTGTGTTGCAATCATGATTGCGGAGATGATGGGGGTAAAGGCAGGACTTGGATGGTATATGAACTGGGCTAAATCCTGGGCGGCCTACGACAAAATGTTTGCAGCGCTGTTTGTCATCTGTTTTATTTTTACTATTGTGACAAAGGTGCTGGATTTGATTAAACGCCGGGTTCTCAGGTGGCAGAACGGAGTAGTGAAATAATGGCAGAAAATACAGTTATCCTTCGGTTGGACAATGTATCAAAAAGTTTTGCAAAGGTGGAGCACGACGAGGTTACCCACGCGTTAAACGAGGTGAATCTTTCCATGAAGAGCGGTGAATTTATCAGTCTTGTGGGGCCGTCGGGATGCGGAAAATCCACCATACTCCGCCTTGTGGCCGGGCTGATTCCGCCTACCACCGGCTATCTGACCGTAAATGGGGCGCAGATTACAGGGCCGTCGCCGGAGCGGGGAATGATGTTTCAGAAACCCACCCTTTTTCCATGGCTGACAGTGGAAAAAAATATTTCCTTCAGCTTAAAGCTGCAGGGAAAGCTGAAGGGGAATGAGGAGAAGGTAGAGAGGATGCTTAAAATTATCGGTCTTGAATCCTTCAGGAACGACTACCCGGGACAGCTTTCCGGCGGCATGGCACAGCGGGTTTCACTGGTGCGGTCTCTGATTAACGAGCCGGATATACTGCTGTTAGACGAGCCCCTGGGAGCGCTGGACGCATTCACACGTATGAATATGCAGGATGAAATCTTAAAGGTGTGGCAGGAGAAAAAGCAGCTTGCGCTCATGGTTACCCATGATGTGGATGAAGCTATTTATATGGGAACCCGGGTCATTGTCATGGACGCGCATCCGGGGCGGGTGGTTTCTGATATTAAAATAGACCAGGCCTACCCCAGGGAGCGCTCATCGCAGACCTTTGTGGCCTGCCGGAATGAAATCCTCAACCGCCTGCACTTCGGCGGAAAAAACAGAGGTCAGCGGTAAATGGGACAGGACCCTGCAAAGAAAAAAACGCAGACCCCATGGTTTGTGTACATAAATAACTATTAAAAGCAAAAAGGAGAACAGTATGATGAAAAAGACAAATGCGAAACGCATTCTGGCGGCAGCGCTTGCGGGAATGATGGCCTTATCCCTGAGCGCCTGCGGGGAACAGGGGGGAGGCTCTCCCACAGAAGGCGCAACCACAGAAAGCGCATCCACAGCAGCTGTGGCAGCGGAGAGAAAAGCGGAAGCAGGGTCAGCGGCAGAGCCACAGGATTCCGGGAAAACCGGTGAGGAGGCAACCGGAGGCACCGCCCGCCCGGAGGCTGTGTCCCAGGAGGATTGGGAGGCCATGCAGAAGGAGCCTGCCTTTGGAACAACATTAAATTATCTGTTTAACGGAGGGGCCTGCGTGTCTGCGGTATACCTTGCCGAGGCACTGGGCTATTATGAGGATTACGGTATTAACGCGGAATACATTGAAGGAGAGTCTGTTGTGATCACGGTTGGCACAGGGAAGTGCCTGTGGGGAACAGACCATATCGCAACCATGCTTGTGCCGGTGACAAACGGTGTGGATATGACATTCGTAGCAGGAGCCCACATGGGCTGCAAATCCATCTACGTATTCAATGACAGCGAGATAAAGACGGCTGAGGATTTAAAGGGAAAGACCATTGCCATCCATGACGGCATCGGAAACTCCGACCAGAATATTATCTACCGAATGCTGGACGGGGAGGGGATAGACCCTACCTCTGAGGTGGAATATCTTGATATCGCAGACAGCGCGGCCAGCGTTGCGGCTATGGAGAGCGGCGAGATAGACGCTTCCATTTTCTCGGATTATTTTGTAATCGCCAATTACAGAGATAAGATGCGCAAGGTATGCTCCATTACCCCCAGCGATGAGTTCGAGGGAGAGGTGTGCTGCGCAACCGCCATGAACAATGATTTTCTTGCGAAGAACCCGGTTCACGCAAAATACATTGTTATGGCGATTAAACGTGCAGGGCAGTATGCCCGTCTCCACTCTGAGGATGCCGTGCAGTTAATGTTTGACACCAATAAGATGACAGGTGAGTTTGAAAATCAGCTGGAGTTCTGGGATTCCCTGGATTTCGGCCTGTCTGACGCAATCACAGAGGAGGCCCTTGGCAATATTGCAGCCGACTACATCCGCCTGGGAGTGATCCAGAAGAAGGAGCTGACAGCAGACGATGTCATGAAGCTTGCATGGACAAACGCGTGCCCGGATGAGGAGGTCCCGGGACTGACCGTGGGAGACCCGAAAGACGTGGAGGGACGTACCGTAGAGGTTCAGCAGAAGGGGGAATAAATTAAGAGACTGGTAAGAAAGGCGCATAGATACGCTTAAAAGTTCCCGGGGCGGTGTTGATTCCCCGGGAACTTTTCTTCTCATGGGGATGGTTCAGGCAGACTGTTTAATATATGGGCAAACGTTTGGCAAGAAAAGCGTTGATTTTTTGCGGACTTTTGCGTATAATTTTCTTAACGGCTGACAGAAGTCAGCATCCAGAATGAACCAGACAAGCGCATTTTAGTGAGATTGAATAAGTTTTAAGAAGTAAGGGATACCAGGAAGGTAGGATGTATTCTCAAGGAATACACTTATTCTGGTATTTTTTTATGCTTTTGCGCCGGGGTGCGGATTGAGTTCATGGCGTCTGCGCTTACAGGAATAGGATGTGAGTGTATGGAATGTAAGTTTATGGAATCCAGGCATACGGACAGGGCATGAAAAAAGAAATGGAGAGGAAAATGAGACGAGGAATGAGAACGGGAATGAAATATGCCGTGGCAGCCATGGCGGCCGTGTCCATGGCTGTGACGGGCTGCGCAGGCAGCGGAACAGGAAACAGCGCTAAGGACAGCGGGATATCTGCGGCTGCAGACAGTGCAGGGAGCAGTGCGGGAAACCGTGCAGGAGATATTGCTGGGGACAGCGCGGGAAACCGTGCGGAAAACAGTGCGGGAAAGGGCGCCGGGGAGACGGGGAATAATGGAACAAGGGACGACGTGGTGGTTGTCATGGGACCAACCTCAGAGCCGGAGGCCGGATTTGATCCTGCCTACGGATGGGGGGCGGGCGAACATGTCCACGAGCCACTGATTCAGAGTACGCTGACCGTGACGACTGCTGACCTGAAAATAGGATATGACCTGGCAACCAGTATGGAGGTGAGCCAGGACGGGCTTACCTGGACCGTGAATATACGGGATGATGTTAATTTTACAGACGGAGAGAAGCTGACTGCCCGGGACGTGGCATTTACATACAATACCCTGCGGGACACCAGCTCTGTCAACGACTTTACCATGTTAGAGAGTGCTGAGGCGCTGGATGATACCACGGTGGTATTTCATATGAAACGCCCCTACTCCATCTGGCCCTACACCATGGCAATTGTCGGTATCGTACCGGAACATGCCTATGGGGCGGATTACGGTTCACATCCCATTGGATCCGGCAGATATATCATGAAACAGTGGGATAAGGGACAGCAGGTCATATTTGAGGCGAACCCGGATTATTACGGGACAGAGCCGAAAATGAAGAAAGTGACCATACTTTTCATGGAGGAGGACGCGGCTTATGCAGCTGTCATGTCCGGGCAGGTGGACCTGGCCTATACGGCTGCGTCCTATTCAGATCAGACCCTTCCCGGATATGAGCTCCTTTCCTTCGAGACAGTGGATAACCGGGGCTTTAACCTTCCGGCTGTAAAGTCAGGCACTGTAACTGACGGCAAAACCGTTGTGGGAAATGATTTTACGTCGGATGTACAGGTGAGAAGGGCTGTGAACATTGGGATTGACAGGAATGAAATGATTGACCATGTGCTGAACGGCTACGGAAGCCCGGCATACAGCGTGTGTGACAAGATGCCCTGGTACAATGAGTCTGCGAAAACAGAGTATGACCCGGAAAAGGCAGCAGAGCTTTTGGAGGAAGCCGGATGGAAGGCTGGAGCGGATGGAATCAGGGAAAAGGATGGTGTCAGGGCCGGATTTACACTGATGTACCCGGCCAGCGATTCCGTACGCCAGGCTCTGGCAGCGGACACGGCCAACCAGCTTAAGGAAGTGGGAATTGAAGTGAAGATAGAGGGTGTTGGCTGGGATGACGCCTATGACCGCGCCCAGACAGAGCCGCTTATGTGGGGCTGGGGTGCCCATACGCCTATGGAACTTTACAATATTTACCATACCATGAAGGATACCGGCCTGGCGGAGTATTCTCCCTATGCCAATGACAGTGTGGACCGGTACATGGACGAAGCCCTGGCCAGCGGGAATCTGGAGGATTCCTACGAGCTGTGGAAGAAGGCCCAGTGGGACGGGACCGCGGGAGTGACCCAGGATGGGGATATCCCCTGGATTTGGCTGGTTAATATAGACCATCTGTACTGGTCCAGGGACGGACTAAAGGTGGCGGAACAGAAAATTCATCCCCATGGACACGGATGGTCCATTGTAAATAATGTGGACCAGTGGAGCTGGGAATAAAATCAGACAGAATTGTATGTGGGCAGGAAGGATAAAATCATGAGTTGGAAACAGGCGGGTGTTAATTTCATACGAATGGCGGTTCTGCTGGTGCTGGTGAGTATGGCGGCGTTTTTCCTGGTGTCGGTTTCTCCCCTGGATCCGCTTACCACCAATGTGGGGCAGGCGGCCCTTGGAAGCATGAGCAGCGAGCAGATTGCCAGACTCCAGGAATACTGGGGCGTCAACACGCCGCCTGTAACCCGTTATCTGGCCTGGGCCGGTGATTTTCTTAAGGGAGATATGGGTATCTCCCTTTTGTACCGCAGGCCTGTTGCCCAGGTAATCGGGGAGAAGCTGGCCAATTCCCTTTGGATTATGGCGGCGGCATGGATTTTGTCGGGATTGATTGGATTTCTCATGGGAATCATTGCCGGGGCAAAGAAGGGAAAGACTGCGGACCGAATTATCTCTTCCTATGCCCTGGTAACTGCCAGTACGCCGGCCTTTTGGGTGGCTCTGGTACTGCTTGTCGTGTTCGCGGTCTGGCTTAAGCTGCTCCCCATAGGACTTTCTGTTCCAATCGGGTTGGAGGCGTCGGCTGTGACCATGAAGGACCGCCTGATTCATGGCATACTGCCTGCGGCGGCATTGTCCATTACAGGCATCTCCAACATTGCCCTTCATACAAGGGAGAAGATGGCGCAGGTCATGGAAAGCGATTATGTGCTGTTTGCCAGGGCCAGGGGAGAGTCAGAATGGTCCATTATCCGCAGGCATGGAATCCGCAACATCCTTCTTCCTGCCATGACGCTCCAGTTTGCCTCAGTCAGCGAGATATTCGGAGGATCCGTGCTGGTGGAGCAGGTATTTTCCTATCCGGGCCTGGGACAGGCGGCTGTGACAGCCGGATTAGGCGGGGATGTGCCGCTGCTTATGGGAATTACAATTATCAGCGCGGCCATTGTATTTTTAGGGAATTTCACCGCCAACCTCCTGTACGGAACGGTGGATCCCAGAATCAGGAGGAGCAGGGCATGAGCGCACAAAGACACCGATGGAACCGCCGCAAGGCCATGGCTGCGCTGCTGGCGGTATCGGTCCTCCTGCTGGCAGCCATTGCCATTGCCGGCCAGGTATTAAGGGAGCAGGCCCTGGCCACGGATTTCACCAGAAAAAATCTGCCGCCCAGCCTGGCCTATCCCTTTGGGACAGACTGGATGGGGCGGGACATGTTTGTCCGCAGCCTTACAGGGCTATCCATCAGCATACGCATCGGGCTTTTGACGGCATGCATCAGCGCGGTGGTGGCTTTCATCCTGGGAACCATGGCCGCCTGTCTGGGCAGGGTCACGGATGCTGTCATAGGAGGAATCATTGATCTGGTCATGGGAATACCCCATATCCTGCTACTGATTCTTATTTCCTTTGCAGTGGGAAAGGGATTCTGGGGTGTACTGATTGGGATTTCACTGACTCACTGGACTTCCCTGGCCAGGCTTCTCCGCGGGGAGGTCATACAGCTTCGTGAGAGCCAGTACATACAGATTGCAAAGAAGCTGGGAAAGGGAAGGTTTTATATTGCCTTCAAACATATGACGCCCCATCTGCTGCCCCAGCTTTTTGTGGGCATGGTTCTGCTGTTTCCCCATGCAATTCTTCATGAGGCAAGCATAACCTTTCTGGGCTTCGGGCTGCCGCCGGAGCAGCCTGCCGTGGGTGTTATCCTGTCTGAGAGCATGAAATACCTGGTCATGGGGAAGTGGTGGCTGGCCCTGTTTCCCGGTCTTTTGCTGGTATTTGTGGTGGTCCTGTTCCATTTTATCGGGGATACGCTGAGCCGTCTGCTGGACCCGGCCCAGGCCCATCTGTAAAATCGCCTGTGCCGTGGCAGAGGTTTGTTGTGTAGGAGGTTGTTTTGGAGGAAAAACAAGTCATATTGTCGGTGGAGCATCTGTTGATCTCATTTTCCCAGTATGTGGGGGGATGGCGCCAGAGGGAGCTTCCCGTGATTCGGGATCTGAACATAAAGGTACGGGAACATGAGGTGGTGGCCGTAGCCGGATCCAGCGGTTCGGGAAAGAGCCTGCTGGCCCATGCGGTCATGGGACTTCTGCCGCAGAATGCCGCCTGTCAGGGGACGGTTTCCTTTGAGGGAGAAATCCTGACCCAGAAGAAAAAGGAACAGCTTCGGGGGAGCCGGATGGTATTGGTCCCCCAGAGCGTGTCGTATCTGGATCCGCTTATGAAGGTGGGAGAACAGGTACGAAGGGGACAAAAAGACAGGGAGAGCGTGAAGCGCTGCCGCCAATCCATGGGGCGCTACGGGCTGGGAGAGGATACGGAAGAGCTGTATCCTTTTGAACTGTCCGGGGGAATGACCAGAAGGGTACTTATTTCCACAGCCGTGATGGAGCATCCCAGACTGGTTATTGCAGATGAACCCACGCCGGGCCTTCATATCAGCGCGGCCAGGCGTGTGCTGACCCACTTCCGGGAGATAGCGGACCAGGGGGCAGGGGTCCTTCTTATCACCCATGATTTGGAGCTGGCTTTGGAGGTGGCTGACAGAATCGTGGTATTTTACGCAGGTACCAATGTGGAGGAGGCCCTGGCAGAGGATTTTGAGGATGAGCAAAGGCTTCGCCACCCCTATACCAAAGCTCTATTCCGGGCCATGCCCCGTCACGGATTTAAGGCAGCATCCGGGACCCAGCCCTATGCGGCGGATATGCCCGCGGGATGTCCCTATGGGCCCCGCTGTCCGGACATGGATGAAGGCTGTCTCCAGGAAATTTCTTATCGCAGTTTTCGCGGCGGCATGGTAAAATGCAGGAAGGCGGGAATATGAAGCTGGAAGCTATGAATATTTCTTTCCAATACGACAATGGGAACAGGAAAATACTGAACAATGTCAGCATAAGCCTGGAGAGCGGGGAACGTGTGGGGCTGACAGCTCCCAGCGGTTTTGGAAAGACGACCTTTTGCAAGATACTGGCTGGTTATGAGAAACCGGACCATGGGACTGTGGTGTTAGACGGGAAAAATATTTCTTCCTGTGCCGGTTACAATCCGGTGCAGATGATATGGCAGCATCCGGAACTGTCAGTAAATCCCCGCCTTAAGATGCGGGAAGTTCTGAGGGAAGGGGATTTTGTGGAGGAACGGGTGGTCCGCGGTCTGGGAATTGAACCGGACTGGCTGAACCGGTATCCGGGTGAGCTGTCCGGAGGAGAGCTGCAGCGGTTCTGTATAGCCAGGGCATTGGGGAAGCGCACCCGGTTCATTCTGGCGGATGAGATAAGCACCATGCTGGACCTTATCACCCAGAGCCAGATCTGGGGATTCCTTTTGGAGGAAGTGAAGACGCGGGACCTGGGCCTGCTGGTGGTCAGCCATTCAGAGGAGCTGCTGGAGTGTGTTTGCGGCAGGGTGGTTGATTTGAGGACGGATTAGGGACGGGGCGGCCGGATGATTTGTATGTGGAAGGATTGGAAACGGGACGGCCAAGCCGTATGGATTTGAGAGAGGAGAACGAAAGATGGATGTCAGGGAATTACTGGAGCAGGTAAAGTCCGGCGGTGTTAACATAGAAGAAGCAGAGAAGCAGCTTAAGAACCTGCCTTATGAGGATTTGGGATATGCCAAGCTGGACCATCACAGGAAGCTGCGATCCGGTTTTGGGGAAACTGTATTCTGCCAGGGAAAGCCGGATGCGTATTTGCTGGAAATATATAAGAAATTTTATGAGAGGGACGGGGAGGTTCTGGGAACCAGGGCTTCTGAGAAGCAGGCTGAGCTGGTGAGAACAGCGGTGCCGGAGGTGGTGTATGATCCCATATCCCGGATACTTAAGGTGGAGAAGCCGGGAAAGGAGCGCAAGGGGTATGTGGCAGTGTGCACAGGAGGCACGGCGGATATACCGGTGGCAGAGGAAGCAGCCCAGACAGCTGAATATTTCGGATGCAGGGTAGACCCTATATTTGATGTGGGAGTTGCCGGAATCCACAGGCTCCTGGCCCAGAGGGAGCGTCTGGACAAGGCCAGCTGCATTGTGGCAGTGGCCGGAATGGAAGGAGCGCTGGGCACGGTGATAGCAGGCCTGGTGGAATGCCCTGTAGTGGCAGTCCCCACCTCCGTGGGATACGGAGCCAGCTTCCACGGGCTGTCGGCCCTTCTTACAATGCTTAATTCCTGTGCCAACGGGATATCGGTGGTTAATATTGACAATGGATACGGCGCCGGCTACCTGGCGACCCAAATAAACAGAATGGCGGTGAGATAAAATGGGGAAGATTTTATATCTGGAATGTAATTCGGGCATCAGCGGGGATATGACGGTAGGAGCCCTGCTTGATCTGGGAGCGGACAGGCAGGTGCTGGAGAATGCGCTGGAGAGCCTGGGAGTGGATGGATACCATCTGCATTTTGGACGGAAGGTTGTGAGCGGTCTGGATGCATTTGATTTTGATGTGCATTTGGAGGAGCATGAGCATGGTCATGAGGAAGGCCACGGTCATGAGGAAGGCCACTGGCATGAAGATGGTCACGGCCATGAGCATGAGCACGGTCATGAGGCTGGTCACCGGCATGAGGCTGGTCACGGTCATGAGGTTGGTCACGGTCATGAGCATGAGCACAGTCATGAGGCTGATCACGGTCATGAGCATGAGCACAGTCATGAGGCTGGTCACGGTCATCCGCATCCCCACATTCACAGGAACCTCCACGACATTTATCATATCATAGACCGTCTGGATTCCAATGAGAGGGTGAAGGAAATGGCCCGGACCATGTTCCGCATTGTGGCAGAGGCGGAATCCAAGGCCCATGGGCTTCCTGTTGAACAGGTTCATTTCCACGAAGTGGGGGCCATTGATTCTATAGTGGACATTATCAGTGCGGCAGTCTGCATCGACAATCTGGGTGTGGAGGATGTGGTGATTTCTGCATTGTCTGAAGGTCACGGCCATGTCCACTGCCAGCACGGCGTACTGCCGGTTCCTGTTCCGGCTACTGCTAATATTGCTTCCTCCTATGGACTTAAGCTGCATTTTACAGACAATGACGGGGAAATGGTTACACCTACCGGGGCAGCAATTGCCGCCGCTCTGCGGACAAAGGACCGGCTGCCTTCTTCCTGCCGTCTGCTTAAGGTCGGAATGGGTGCGGGGAACAAGGTGTTTAAACAGGCGAATGTGCTTCGGGCCATGCTGCTGGAGACTTCACAGGAAGAGGACCGTACCATGTGGGTATTGGAGACGAACCTGGATGACTGTACAGGGGAAATGCTGGGCCTTGCCATGGAGATGCTCCTTGATGCCGGGGCCGCGGATGTGTGGTATACCCCTATTCACATGAAGAAAAACCGTCCCGCCTACATGCTGTCTGTGCTTTGCCGTGAATCATCCATAGAGGCCATGGAGGAAATCATTCTTACCCAGACCACTACCATTGGAATCCGCCGTTATCCGACGGAGAGGACCATTCTTGAGCGGAGTGAAATCCAGGTGGAAACCAGTTACGGGCCGGCGGATGTGAAGGTGTGTGCTTACAAGGGCAAAACGTTTTTTTATCCGGAATATGAAAGCATCCGGCGGATTTGTAGGGAACAGGGTGTGGATTTTCAGACCGCATATCATCAGGCACGTATGAAGGCAGAGGAAAGCCGGCAGGATTAAATGTATGGATAATGTCAGATTAGGAGATTCGTATGAATACGGTAAATAACAGTTTCAGTGATGAAATGTCATCTCCGGACCAGATGAAAAAGTGTCTGGAGGCCAGGATGGAGCAGCTGGCCAAAGAGGATATATGCCTTGCATTTTCCGGCGGAGTTGATTCAAGCCTGCTTTTAAAGACAGCAGCAGACGCAGCCGCCCATACGGGAAGAAAGGTGTACGCCGTTACGTTTGACAGCCGCCTGCATCCTTCCTGCGACCTGGAGATTGCCAGGCGCGTGGCAGGGGAGCTGGGAGGAATCCATGAGGTTATTACCGTGGATGAGCTGGAGCAGGAGTCAATAAAAAACAACCCGGTAAACCGCTGTTATCTGTGTAAGCGCCATCTGTTCTCCAGACTGGCAGAGCTGGCAGAGGCCAGAGGAATCCGGTATATCCTGGACGGTACAAATGAGGACGATATGCATGTATACCGCCCCGGAATCCGGGCGCTTAAGGAGCTGGGAATCATTAGTCCCCTGGCAGAGCTGCACATAACCAAGGCCCAGGTAAAGGCCCTGGCGTCAGAGTACGGAATATCGGTGGCATCCCGTCCGTCCACTCCCTGCATGGCTACCCGCCTGCCCTACGGCGCTGCTCTGGACTATGAGGTGCTGAGAAGAATTGGGGAGGGAGAAGCCTATGTCAGGACTATGGTTCCCGGCAATGTACGTCTCAGGCTTCACGGAGATATCGTGCGCCTGGAACTGGATCCGGAAGCCTTTGAGGTATTTATGAAAGGCCGGAAAGAAATCGTCAGCTGTTTGAAGGAAATGGGGTTTGTGTATATAACCCTGGATGCAGAAGGGTTCCGTTCCGGGAGCATGGATGCAGGGCTGAACGGACCGGAAGTCCAATAAAAAACCAGAGTTCCAATAAAAACCGAATATACAAATGAAGGACAAAACATTATCAATAATTGGAGTATGTTTCTGCTGAGAGTGTACAAAGAGTATGAAACTATATTTGTCCTGTCTGCTTCGCCTGTATTATCTATATATAGATAATACAGGCGTTTTCCATTTTATCCCATAACATTTCTATTATCCAAAAACGAATATTTTCCTTTGTTTCTTAACGAAATTGAACTTTACTACCATAAAAAACCGTGTTAGAATTAAAATCGTGAGTTTGTAAATTTTACGTAAAGATAAAGTAAATAATTAAGAGAGTAGGTAAAAAAGAATTATGGACATGTCGTTTTCCTTTTTCCTGCGGCAGCTGGTGACAAATCCGGCATTGTTGATTACAGTCCTTCTGACTCTTGGGGTCATCTGTGTCAATGGTATCACGGATGCGCCAAATGCCATTGCCACCTGCGTGTCAACCAGATCGCTGGATGTGAATCTGGCCATTGTTATGGCGGCAGTATGCAACTGCGCAGGGGTGGTTGTGATGACCATGGTGAATTCCACGGTTGCCATGACCATTACCAATATGGTCAATTTCGGGGAAGATACTTCAATTGCTCTGGTTGCCCTGTGTGCCGCGCTTTTTTCCATTGTGGTCTGGTCGTCCTTTGCTGTTTCCATTGGATGTCCCACCAGCGAGAGCCATGCGCTCATAGCTGGCCTTACCGGCGCTGCCGTGGCTATCCGCGGAGGATTTTCGGCCATTAACTCGGCAGAGTGGATGAAGGTGGTCTATGGTCTGATTTTTTCCGTTGTATTGGGATTTTTAAGCGGTTATCTTTCATGCAAGCTGGTGGCCTGGACCTGCCGGGATATGGACCGCCGGAAAACCACCGGATTTTTCCGGTATGCCCAGATTGGCGGAGCTGCCGCCATGGCATTTATGCACGGTGCACAGGACGGACAGAAATTCATGGGAGTCATGCTGTTAGGTATCTGTATGGTCAACGGGTCCAGCAATACCCAGGGAGTACAGTTCCCTCTGTGGATGCTTTTGCTGGGATCCGCAGCCATGGCCCTGGGAACGTCCATCGGAGGAAAGAAAATCATCAAATCCGTGGGCATGGATATGGTACGGCTGGAGAAATACCAGGGCTTTTCTGCGGATATGGCGGGAGCTGCCTGTCTTCTTGGATTTTCCATTTTCGGTATTCCCGTCAGTACCACACATACAAAGACCACAGCCATTATGGGTGTGGGAGCGGTGAAACGTCTGTCGGCCATTAACTTCAGCGTGGTTAAGGACATGGTGATGACCTGGGTCATGACATTCCCCGGCTGCGGCATCATCGGATTCCTGATAGCGAAGCTGTTTATGATGTTGTTCCACGGATAAGTAAAGGAGAAGATAAGATGTCTAAGAAAAGTGATAGTTACTATTTTCAGAATTTCATAGAGTGCGTTGAGTGCGGATGCCAGGCAGCCAAAATGCTGGAGGATAATTTAAACCATTTTGATACAGGGCTTTTACAGGACAAGCTGGACGAGCTGCACCGGATTGAACATGACGCGGACAAGAAAAAGCATGAGATGATGGCTGTGCTGGTCAAGGCGTTTATCACCCCCATTGAGCGGGAGGATATTATTCTTTTGAGCCAGAGTATCGACGAGGTGACGGACAAGATTGAGGATGTACTGATTCGTATTTACATAAACAATGTTCAGCAAATCCGTCCCGAGGCCCTTGCCTTCATAAAGGTCATCATCCGCTGCTGCGAGGCGCTTAAGGAGGTTATGGAGGAGTTTGCGGACTTCAGGAAATCCAAGACACTTCACGGCCTGATCATCGAGATTAACGCTCTGGAGGAGGAAGGCGACCGGCTGTTCATTGAGTCCATGCGCAGGCTTCACGCCGAGGTGACCGATCCCATTGAAATCATTGCCTGGAGGGAGATTTACGTATACTTAGAGAAATGCTGCGATGCCTGCGAGCATGTGGCAGATGTGGTGGAAAGCGTTATCATGAAGAATACCTGATGTCCGGTGCTGTCTGAACAGCCCTGGAGTGTATATATAAGAATAAAGGCAGAATGTGAGAAGGCACCGTTCCCGGATTGCGGGGAGCGGTGCCTTTTTATGGGTTGGTTTTTGCGGTGTGGTTTTCTGGTTAATAGATGCTGCCTCCTATATGCACCAGCTGTTCAAGAAGGTTCTGCATCTTGGGGACAGCGGGATGGTTTTCCAGTCCGTATTCACCGAATACCTTGTCCAGGCGTGGGAAGGCCAGCCATGTGCTTCCGGCTTCATCCTCCCATACACTGATGCGCAGGGGCAGTTCCAAGGATACGCTCTGATCTTCTTCCATGAGTCCGGTGCCTACCTGGGGAGAGCCGAATACCAGTACTGTGGTGGGACGGAGGAAAAGCCCTGCACCGGCAGCATTCTGTCCATGGTCAAATTTGGCAAATACAGGGATACCGCGGTCTTTTAAGGCTGATTCCAGGCGTGATACTGTTTCTGCCGCAGGGAACTGGCCTTCCAGAAGATAGAGACGGTTGTCATCGTACCCGGTGGACAGAAGGTCGCCGTATGCGCCGGCTATCCTGCGCCCCAGATTGGTGAAGTCCACCCCTTCCTTGTTGCACATGAGGGTGACGCAGACCAGCTCGGAGGCGTCTGTGAAGCGGCTCAGGAAGGAAGAATAGCCATGGACGGATCCCTTTATATCCATAAGTCCCCGGTGATGGTAAAACTGCCAGCCGGATGCGGCAGGTACTGTCCTCCCGTCGGGAAGATTCCAGGGAGCATATATAAGGGCGCGGTTTTCCGGCTGATGAATCAGGACAGAGCCGGCCAGGCCGATGTCCCAGAAGGAAATATCCTGGGCAGAGGCCCAAATATCGGAAAAGCCCCGGAGTGCCGTAGTTTCTGCCGCCGTGATGGGAGTACCGCTGCTGTCATAGGATACGGCTGGCTCCGTGGGATTGATATAGAGTCTGTCCTTTTTGAATAACTGGTGGATATCAGCGGTCCGGGATATGTCTTCGTGATGGAACTGGCCTAAATCCTCCTTGAAGCCCGTGTGCCCAAGGCCCAGGAACTCAATCTGCCTTTTGGTTACAAAATCGTGGTAACTTAGGCCGCTGACCCGTTCGACGATTTCGGTCAGCAGCAGGAAATTGGTAGCGCTCTGCTCCACCTCTGTACCAGGAACAAAGTGCAGGGGATTCCTGGCAGCCAATTGGAGCAGGGCATCAAATGTCCACGGTGTGTCCGGGCTGAATTCAGCCGCCCGGCGGTAATCCGGCAGTCCCGATGCATGGCGCAGAAGCTGAAGAACGGTGATGTCATTCCATGTATCAGGAAGTTCCGGTATATATACGGAAGCCCGGCGGTTTACATCCAGTCCGCCGTCCTCATGAAGCTGCATAACGGCCACTGCCGCAAAGGCCTGGGAGATAGGGCCGGCGGGCCACATGGTGTTGGGGGAAGCCAGGCGCCGCCGCTGGCTGTCCGAATAGCCGTATCCGGCTACCCTTGGTATGTAGGGGGCTTGTACAATGGCTAAGGTAAGTCCGTCAATTTTTTCCTGTTCCATAAAGCTCCAAATCATCTGATCAACGGTATGTCCCAGATAGGAGATATCCGGGTTTCCTCTCATCTTCATGGCTGTGTGTTCGCGGGTGTTCATAGGTAAGCTCCTTTCTCGATGCTGTTAACAGACAGGTAATAACTGTAATTCTAAAAGATACACTTTATACTGTAACTATAATACTTACAGATTGATTTGTCAAGGTATTTCCTGGAAGTATTTAATCTTTACAGTTTAATTACAGTTTGAACACACAGTTGCATAAAAATAAAGAATGAATTATAATGTAACAAGTGCAGGATGAATAATATCTGTCTGTGACAGGGCAGCCAGGGGAGAATGAAAGGAGATTCAGAATGAAGAAACGTTTGGCGGTTACATTGGCAGCAGTGGCTCTGAGTGTGGTTATGTCGGTTCCGGCCTATGCAGGTACATGGAAATACGTGAATGATCAGTGGAAGTATCAGAGAGGCGCCAATAAGTTTGCCTACAAGGAATGGATTGAGGATAACGGCAACTGGTACTATATGGATAACAACGGTGTCATGACCACAGGCTGGCAGCAGATTGACGGCCAGTGGTATTACATGGACCAGGCAGGGGTCATGCAGAAGGGCTGGTTTAAGGATAACGACAAATGGTACTTCCTGCTTCCAAACGGAGCCATGGCCACCAACACAGTGATTGACGGACGCCAGATTGGTGCGGACGGCGTATGGATTGCAGCGGAGGGAGAGGTGGAACCGGCCAATATTACAGACCTGTCCACGCCATATCTGGTGCAGAACCTGTTGGACGGCCTTTCCACCAAGGGATACAATATCATTACATCGGGCAAAACATCCACCGGCGAGCGCTGGAATAATGCCATCCGTCTGAAAGGAAAGGGAAGCTATGTAAAATATGCTGCCAACGGACAGTACAGGCTTTTATCCGGCGTCATAGCTCCATCATCCCAGTTCAGCAGCGGAATCATGGCGAAGGTAACTGTATACGGTGACAATGATACTGTACTCTATACATCACAGGATATCCATTACAATGAAAAGCTGATGCATTTTGGCGTGGATGTGACAGGACAGAATGAGATCCGCGTGGAGGTTTCTCTGGTTACGGATAATGAGTGGGATGATCCCATTATACTGATAGACGGTCTGTCGCTGTACAAGTAGGCAGGATGAGGACGCCTGGAAACGGAAAACCCAACAGAATGATAAGATAAGAAAACAGGCTGGGGACCGCACCCTTTGGTGCGGAGACCCGGCCTGTTATTTTTTTGTCATCTTTTGTCAGCAGCCCACGGTCTGCGTATAGTCTCTTGTAAACTGATTTCCCGGAAGATGCGCCCTATAGGCGGTTATACGGCAGAGGCGGCGGTTATATAATGCCGGCCATGGTGCGTGCTGCTTTCAGCGCTGCCTTTCTCTGGGGCTGGCTGCTGGAGGCATTGGCGTCAAGCAGCACAAGATACATTTCATCCGCTGCTTCTTCCAGCCTGGAAGCCATCTCACAGAGAAGGCTGTCGTCCAGCCCTTTTTCCGCCAGGGAACAGATGTACTCCTGCAGCCTTTCCTTTACAGGATTCCAGAGGGCGGTGTTGCGGGGATAGTCCTCTTCCAGCTCATAGGAGAGCCGTTCTAATTTCCACCAAAGGGAATCATCGCTGTACCGGGCGCTGCCCTGGGACACCTTCTGAGGAATGGCGGTTTCCATGGTAAAAGGCAGGAAAACCGAGATACAGGGATTGGACATACAGCTCCACCAGACAGGCGTTTTATCCTTTGACAGTTCCACCACGGAACCGGCAGCGGTTTTACTGGAGGATTCATCCATATTGTGCATGCAGACAGATGCCAGGATTCCGTCTGCGGGACTCCAGCGGGGCTCAATGATTTCGCCTTCAAAATGGTCCTTCAGTATACTTCCCATGTAGTCCGGCGTCAGGATGCCTTTTTTCCTGTCCAGGAGCTGGTTAAGCCTTTTATAGCGGGGATAGGCTGCGCGCAGTTTGAGGTTTACGGCGCCGTAAGCCCTGGCAAAGTCAAAGGTCTGTCCTCTGTCCGCGTAGCCCATCTCATAGGCATGTTCCTGGATGTCTCCGGAGTCCTCATCCCAGTGTTCTCCCGTGCTGTAGCAGTTGGATATGCCCTCCGCATTTTTAACCCGTCTGGCAACCCAGCGTCTGTTAACCGTGTCCAGAATCCAGGCTTCACAGGTATCGGCAATCAGGAACGAATTGTGGTAGCGGAAATCCATGGTCACAGAGGCGTTGCCACCCTGTCCGTAGGTTTTAAGAAGGTCTGTGATCACGTGGAGGGCCTCATATGCGGTTTTGGACCGTTCCAGTCCCAGGCGTACCAGGTCCATGCCCAGAAGGCCGTTTTCGCGTTCCTCCTCCTCACGTGACCACACGGCTTCATTTCCAATGGCTACGCCCCACTCGTTCATGCCGTGTTCAAATCCCCATATCCAGTAAGGCTTTGAGCCCAGAACCTTATAGGTGCGGCTCACCTGGGGAATGGATATGTAGGTGCATGATAACAGCTCCTGGTCCGGGTAGTCCTCAGCCTCAAACAGGCAAAGGGGCTGGGATTCCCCCAGGGGCCGGTCGCTGTTTTTGGCAAATATTACATTGCCGGACTTTGTACTGTTCCCAAGGGCGACCATGGTATCACATGACAATAATTCATTCATATTTTCTTGCCTCCATCTTTGCGGCTGTCCCTGGCCAGGACCGTAATCAGGGTGGATACCAGTATGCAGGCACAGCCAATCATTATTTTTAACGACAGTTTTTCTTTAAATAGTATGACGCCAAACACCACTCCGGTGGCAGGCTCCAGCATGTTGATGACGGATGCTTTCGCAGCTCCCAGAATCCGTACGCCGGTCATAAGGGTACAGAATGCAAAGACCGTGCACAGAAGGCTGACAGCCATCAGGCATCCCCACTGGTATAGGGAGCAGGGAACCTGCAGTGTGCCTGTAAGAGTACAGCTCAGTCCGAAAAACAGACTGGCTGACAGACTGAACGCGAAGAGACAGAGCATAGGACTCAGACTGCCATAACAGGCCTTTTTGTTGGAGACCACGAAGGCGGAGTAGGTGACGGCGGACAGCAGGGCATATATAACGCCGCCCGGGGAGAAACCGCCTTTTAGATCCACCATCAGGCATATGCCTGCCAGGGCGGCAGCGCATCCCCACAGCCTGGCCGGAGCTGGCTTTTCACCGTAAACAGCCAGCATGATAAGGGGTACGAACAGGGGGTAGGCGAAATGCAGCACGGTGGCCAGTCCAATGGGAATATACTGGTAGGAGATGGTCAGAAACTGCATGGTAAAACCGAAGCCCAGTATGCCGAAGAGCGCCAGCAAAACCGCCTGTGGAAGGGTCACGGCCCTAAATCCCCTAAAAGCAGCCAGAATCAGAGCCGAGAACAAACATGTGAGAAAAAAACGGTAAAACACGACACTCTCTGAGTTCATTCCCGACAAAAGCAATAGCTTGGATACCACCGGCATTACACCATATGCCAACGATGCCAGGATGACAGTTCCATATCCTTTGCGGATCTGCTTAGTCATTGGTTTCCAGGCGCCTCCTTACCTCCAGCTCGGCCACAATTTCATGCATCCTGCCTTCATCCAGTTTCCATAGCAGCATGAAGGCCGTCATGATGAGATAGATGGCAGCCGGTATCAGGCAGTATATATTGAGGATGCCCCGCAGTGCGGCGTCTGTCTGCTGCTGATTGGGAACATAGCCGGCCATGTCCAGCAGGATTCCTACAATGGTGCCGGAGAATGCCATTCCAATCTTCTGGCAGAAGGTGTAGAAACCATAGTTTACAGCCCTTACATTCTTGCCCGTGAGCCACATGCCGTAATCGGTGGTGTCTGCTATCATGGTAAAGAAGATGGCCAGGGTAGCGCTCATGACGAACATGCCAATCCAGCAGGTGACTGCCACTACAGCTGTGTTTAAAGGCATAAAATAACGGATGACGCTGGACAGGGCAAAGATAACGCCGCAGCCCATCAGGGCCTTTTTCTTGCCCATGTACCTGGACACAGGAGTCACGCAGAGAGCCGCCACCGCGGAGATGGGGGCCGATATGCCCAGGATAATTCCCATCAGCTTGGCAGAGCCCAGGTAGTAATTGAAATAATAAGCCATGGACGAGGAGTAAATATAATATCCAAGTGTCCTGCAGAAGAAGGCCGCGCTGACCACCAGGAGCTGGTGGTTTTTGAGGATGGCCTTAAAATATTCTTTGCCCGTGGTGCGCTGTCTGGCAGTGGGGGCCTTGGCACGCTCCACGATACCGGCAACGCAGATTAAGGTGCAGACGGTCGCAATGACTGCGAATACCAGCGCGATATTGCCATAGGTGCTGTTGCTTTCCTGTGTGCCGCTTTTCAGGTAAGGCGTGGCGAGGGATATAATCAGGGACGGAACCGCCACAATGGCAAAGCGGATAGAATTGAGGAGAGTCCGTTCCTCTGTATTCTGCGTCATGGTAGACGCAAAGGCGTTAAAAGGAATCGCGTAGCACGTATACATCAAAGTCCAGAAGCAGAAAGCGGCCAGGGCGTATACAGACTGCATTTTCGTGCTCAGATGAAAATTCGTGAACATGATGACAAAGGCCACGGCCGTGGCAATAGAGCCGTATAGAATCCAGCGCTTATAGTGACCGTACCGGTCAGAGATGTAACCCACCGCAATGTCGTTGATGCCATCAAAGACCCGGCTTCCCATGAAAATCAGGCCGGCCAGGGTGGCGGAGATACCCAGCACATCGGTGTAGAACACGATGGCAAACAGGGCGATGAACTGAAGATACACGTTGGCGGTGATGTCTCCGATACCGTAGCAGATCATTTCCCTCATGGTCAGTTTCTTGTTTTCCATTTTCAGTCCCCCTTATTTTATAAAATTTCGGGAATTGTGCAGGCTGCAGGATGCAGGTCCGCAGTTCCCCCTTCTGTACATGTACAGTAATATTAAAAGCAAATTATATGCCAGAATGAGGGACATCGGTAAAAGAACGCTTTTATGAGGCTTAAAGGGTGCTTTTGGGGCGAAATATGGATAAAACAGGAAAATCATGAAGGACCTGTAAATAATTTTGGCGCAAATAAAATTGTCACTGCCAGGATATTATACGCTATAATCCATATTTCCTGATTTTGTGCTGGAGCGCCTGCCTGGTAATCTGGAGGGAGCGGGCGGTTGCCGTGATATTGTTGTTGTGGCTGCACAGGGCCGCTGCCAGGAAATTCTTCTCACAGGAATCCATGTAGGCTTTCAGGGGCTGGGGGCTGCGGGGAGAAACGGGGCCTGGGGCGGCCTGGCTGCCGGAAACAGCTTCCGGTTTGCAGGCAGTAAAAAAATCCCTGTAATAGTGGGAGAGATGACCAAGCTGCAAAATCTCCATATCCTTTCGGGAGACAGAGAATGCGCTTTCCACCACATGCTGGAGTTCACGGACATTACCAGGCCAGGGGTATTCCAGAAAACGATCCATCAGTTCAGGATCTATCCTGTGGATATGACGGCCGTATTCCTTATTGAAATGCTTGAGAAAAAAGCTGCACAGCAGAGGAATGTCACTTTTTCGTTCCCGCAGGGGTGGTATATACAGAATACAGGAGGACAGGCGGTAATACAGGTCCCGGCGCAGCTTTCCGTTCTCTATACATGCCAGGGGGGCTTCGTTTAAGGCACATAGAATACGGCATCGGATTTCCCGCTCCTTCATGTCTCCGATACGCCGCACGGTTTTATTTTCTATGACCTTTAAAAGCTTTGCCTGCAGGGAGATGTCCATGCTGTTGATTTCATCCAGGAACAGAGTGCCGTTCCGGGCCTGTTCAAAGAGTCCGGTGGTGTTGACGGCGCCTGTATAGGAGCCTTTTACCGTGCCGAAAAACATGCTTTCCAACAAGGTGGAAGGTATGGCGGCGCAGTTGACCGAGATAAAGGGGCCGTTCTGATAGGGGCTTGCGTTGTGAATGCTCTGGGCAAATAATTCCTTTCCGGTCCCTGTCTCGCCGTATATGAGCACGGTGGTCTGGTTCCGGGCTACGCACTTGGCGTCCGAGATTGCCTCCACAAACCGTATATCGCTGCCCACAATGCTCCGGAAGGTATAGCGGGTACCGTTGTGGGGAGTGTTTTCCCTGAAATAATCATAGAGCTCCAGGCTCTGTTCCATGGACTTCTGTATGACAGGCAGGTTCTTAATCAGGGAGAACACAGCCATGGTGCGGCCATGGATATTGACCGGATACATGCGTTCCACCACATTCATTATCTTGTGTGATGACTTTACAACATATTGGTTCAAATGTTCGTTGGGAGCGATGCCTGTGTTTAGGACAGCGGCATGGCTGTTCTTCTTTTTTCCGTTTCCCACAGGGAGATAGAGCTCCTCCATGCGTTTGCCCAGGGACATCCGGGCATCCACGCCTTCAATGGCCTCTGCCGCGCGGTTGATGAATATGACCCTGTTCTCATGGTCTGATATGACAACTCCCTCCTCCACCTCGTTGAGCACGGATTCATATATTACAGGCAGCCTGTCATTACCCTGGGAAAACCCGGAGGCAGAGGCGGTCCGGGAAAATGTAAACATGCAGCAGGTGTATGGTCCGAGAGGAAATACCTGGTATCCCGGAAAGCGGCTTGCGGCCTTTTGGGCTGCCGCAGGTGATTCCGTCCCGGGAACCTGCTCCCGGAAAAATTTCAGACAGTCATCATTACAGTAAAGGACAGATGTGTCGTCACAGGCAAAAAAGCAAACTGGCATAGCGGGTTGACCTCCATTTGGACTGATACTGGTCCCATTATATCATAAATTTTGAATAAGATTAAGAGCAAAAAGGACTAAAATCAGTCCAGATATTCAGGGTGGAAGAATGGATATAATTAAAAACGATGAGAATACGAATATAGGAATGAATATCCGCAGAATCCGAAAGGAAAAAGGGATTGGACAGACAGAGCTGATTCAGAAGATTGACCTGGAAGAGTGGGACTTTGAGGTAAATCTTACCAGGGAGGCCCTGGTGAAAATAGAGCGGGGCATCCAGCATATCAAAGTATCCCAGCTAAAGGCCATCAAGGTCATACTGGAGACGACCTATGATGAGCTGTTAAAGTAGGCGGCGGTCAATGCCGGCAACCGTTTTGCAGTGGTGCTGTGCGGAATGGACGGCAGTGCATGGAATCATTACCGGGAGCATTTTCTGGAAGGACTGGAGCAGGCCATGGAGTCGGAGGGATACGGCAGGGAAGAAATCCATGCCTATCTGGAGCAGGCAGGGGGGATCCGGGTCACAAAGACCCATGGCAGGCGTTCTGTGGCCGGGCTTAACCAGATGGACAACTGTCTGTGGAAAATCCCGGCCCTGGTAAAGAAGGGGCAGCTGTTCCAGCCGGTCCACTGTCATGAGGTGAACCGGGAACGCTGCCGGATGGCTGGATATGAGGGGTATCAGTATCCAGTGCAGTGCTTTAAGGCGGATATGGAGCGGATGGTGGCCGGGCGGCAGGATGAGCTGGCATCATTTTATGATACAATCCTGCAGCAGTCATAGGTCAGGGCCAAAACCGCGTCTCCGGCGTCTGAATCCATGAATATATGTACAGCTATCATGAGCGCCATATACATCCCCTTACAGTTCTCTGTGATGTCCAGACCGCCGCTGTTGCGGAATAGGACGTCGATGGTCCCGTTATCCCGCTCAATCTGCAGCAGGGAAGAGGTCATCTGGGCATATTCCTTGAAGATGGGGAGAAGGGTGTGGTCGAACCACGCATTGTACCGCTCGAATTGGGCCAGCTGCGCGGTTTCACGGATGTTTCGGACCGCCTCCCTGGCCATTTCCAGTTCCTTTTCCGACATGCAATCCAGTAATCCGTAGATATCTTTGGCATTGCCGGTGTCTGTAAAGTCATACTGTTCCATAGGGTCACCTCATTGAATTCTTTAAATGATGGACTGGTTTTGGTCCCATTATAACATAAAATCTCCATAATATGAAGGGTGAAATGGACTGAAATGGGTTCATGTAGTGAGTTTATGGAATGGAATCATGCGTACGGGGGAAGGGTAATGGATGTGATAAAAAATGATAAAGGAACCAATGTTGGCGCCAACATACGCAGAATCAGGCTGGAATCTGACATCGGCCAGACGGATCTGGTCCGTATCCTGCAGCTGATGGGGGCAGACATTACAAGAGAGGCATTGGTGAAAATTGAAAAAGGGACGCAGCATATAAAGGTTTCTCAGCTGAAAGCCATTAAAGCAGCTTTGGGAACCTCTTATGAGGATTTGCTGGAATAAGAAGGAGGGCCGTACACCCAACCCAAGGTGTACGGCCCTCTTAGCGTGCGGGCAAAAGAACATCCACATGGCATCAACAGAAGATTAACAGGATATCCACAAAGTTATCCACATTATCCACCGAAAACACTAGATATTTCATATAAATCGTCTGAAAATACCAGGTCTGGTGTTGTGTATAACTGAATTGAAGGAAGAATGATTGTGGATAAAATAGGAGGGAGGTCCTGCTCTTAAGCTTTATCCCCCACATTCTGCATCCGCCGGATGCTTTCTACCACTGCATCCATCACAACGCCGCGGAATTTTCCTTCTTCCAGGGTATGTACGCCGGCTATTGTGCCGCCTCCGGGGGAACATACCCGGTCTTTGAGAATACCGGGATGTGTATTTGTCTTTAGTACCATTTTACCGGCTCCAATGAGACACTGGGCTGCCAGGTTCAGTGCTACGTCACGGCTGAGTCCCATCTCCACACCGCCGTCAGCCAGGGATTCAATAAAGAGATATGCAAATGCAGGACCGCACCCGCTGATTCCGGTCAATGGATCGATTAGTGATTCAGGCAATACATAGCTGCTTCCGATTACATTAAAAATTGAGGTTACCAACTCCTCTGTTTGTGAAGTGCAGCGGGCGCCCAGGGCAATACCCGCGGCACCTTCCATTACCAGCATAGGTGTATTGGGCATCACCCGTACCACTGCCGCGTTTTTGATATACTCTTCTAAAAAGGAGAGTTTTACCCCGCCCATGATTGAAATTACAGTCTGATCCGGCCGGAAGAGCATGCCTGTTTTAGAGAGTGTTTCTCTGGCATCCTGGGGGCGTACCGACAAAAACACAATATCTGCCCATGATACCAAATCTTCATAGGAATGGGCGGAAGGCGTGAGGATGTTTGTGCGGTAACGGGTTTGCAGGTCTGTAAGCCGTGATTCATTTACATCATACAACAGGATATGCTCCGGTAAAATGGCTCCGGAACTGATAAGACCACTAAAAATTGCTTCGCACATCTGGCCTGCGCCAATATATGCGATACGTTTTTGGATAGCTTGGCTCATAATATTCCCTCCGATTTTGAAATTATACTATAATTTTATTTCATTTTATATTCAAGACAGTATAAAGTCAAGGAGAGAGCCTTTAAAAAACAATTCTTGTGAAAAGTATACAAAATATACAATAAAAAATTGATATAGTCATAGAATTTGTGATTATGTGGAAGAACTGTCTTGTAAATAACATGTATATATGATACTCTTATGGCATGAACAAAAGCCTGGATGAGGTTGCGAACAAGACCGAATTATACTTTTGTTAAATAAAATTTTAGTGGAGGTAAAAAATGAAAGAAGATTTAATCATTGATGGTTGCGCGTTTACCGAGACCGAATTTACGGGTGTCACCGAGGATGTACTGCATTCTAAAATGGACGCGTTTTTTCTGACCATTCCCGGGGAGGGGAATGGGTATGTTGCCAGCACCAGGAGTATTGGTAAGATATACAATATGCTGGACAACCCGAAATATGGCCTCATGATTGCAAAGTCTGTAGCCGATATCTATAAAGCAAAGGAAGATGGGAAAAAGGCTCTTATTTTAGCGTTCCAGAATCCTAACTCAATCGAGAATTCACTGGAGCAGCTCCGCGTTTTTTATGAATTGGGAGTGCGGGTGATCCAGATGACTTATAATGATGCTAACTTCATAGGCACGGGCTGCTGCGAGTCTCAGGACGGCGGACTGACTGACTTTGGCAAACGGGTCCTTAAGATGATGAACCGTCTGGGCATGCTGGCCGATCTGTCTCATGTGGGTAAAAAGACCACCATGGATATTATCCGGCTAAGTGAAAAGCCTGTTGCCGTTACCCATGCCGGTGTTTATAACATCACACCCAGCGTACGAACCAAAACCGATGAGGAAATGCTTGCTATCAAGGAAAACGGCGGTGTCATGGGAATTTCCCCCTGGGCTCCCCTGATTTGGAAAAAAGAGAAGGGCTGCCGTCCGGATGTGAAGGATTATGTAGACCATGTGGATTATGTGGTCAATCTTATTGGTATTGACCATGTGTCGTTCGGCGCTGACAATACCCTGGATGGTAATAAGGATGACAAGGGAACCGCAGACCAGGCTGTGCTTTATCCGGCAGTGGTAGGGGCGTATAACAGCTGTGTGGGCACCCGGTCGGATGAACGCCATGCCAAAGGGTTTGAAGGCTGCTGGCAGCTGGAAAATGTGATGGATGAAATGAAACGGCGTGGTTACTCAGAGGAAGATATTGCAAAACTGACTGGCAAAAATCTGCTGCGCGTACTGAGGGCGAATTGGAACTGACACATCACAACGAATATGTTCGATTAAGGAGCAATGTATATGCAAAAGAATAAAAATGTACACACCAATGGCGGAACTGCGGCCATAGCACGCAAGCCCATTAAAATACCGCATGTCTATGTTATTATCTGCGCTATCATTCTGTTTGTGGCAGTCTGTACCTGGTTTGTTCCGCCGGGCCAGTTTGATACCCAGACAGTGGAAGTGGAGGGAGTAAGCCGTACACTGGTTATTCCCGGCACCTTCCACACCCTTGAGGAAAAACATCCGGCCGGACTGGTGACCATTCTGAGTTCTCTCCACAGGGGCCTTGTCAGCGGTGCGGAAGTAACCATGCTGATATTCCTTGTTAACGGTGCTTTTAGCATGGTGCTTAAAACCGGCGCATTTAACGCATTTCTCGGTTCGCTGCTGCGAAGATTCTCGTCCAGGGCAAAGCTGGTAATCCCGGTTTTCTTCCTGACATTTGCTGTACTTTCTTCAACCTTTGGTATGTGGAATGAGTATAATGGATTGATTCCCGTGTTTATGGGGCTTGGTGTGGCGCTGGGCTATGATGCCCTGGCAGGATTTGCCATACTGGAGCTGGGCAAGGGGATTGGCTGGTCTGCCGCCACGCTCAATCCGTTTTCAGTACCCGTATCTCAGGGAATCGCAGGAGTTCCCATCTTTTCGGGAATGGGAATCCGTGTGGTATCCTTTGTGATTTTCAGTACACTGGGAATTGCTTATATTTTCTACTATGGACAGAAAGTAAGCAAAAATCCTTCTAAGAGTCTGATTCTTGGGGATAAGCTGGATATTAACTTTAACCGTGAGGAAATCATAAACACAAAGACCACGAAAAAGCAGATGTGGATTCTTCTGGAAATCCTCGTATCCCTGATAGCCATTTTCTACGGCTCTTTGAAATTGGGATGGGGCAACGCGGAACTGGCCGGCATCTTTGTGCTGATGGGCATATTTGCAGGCACGGTCAGCGGATGGGGACCAAGCAAGATGGCTGAAGAATTTCTTGAAGGCGCATCCTCGGTTGTGATGGGGGCTCTGGTTGTGGGCTTTGCAAAGGCAATCCTGGTCATCCTTCAGGGCGCCATGATCATTGATACAATCGTGTTTTACGCCTCCCAGGTGCTTCAGGGAATGCCGCCAATCATTGCAGCTCAGGGAATGCTGATTCTGCAGACATTGATTAACTTCTTTATTCCCTCCTCCACCGGACAGGCTGCCACTGTGATTCCGATTCTGGCGCCTCTGGGAGATCTGCTGGGAGTCAGCCGGCAGGTAACCTGCCTTGCATTCCAGTTCGGCGACGGTTTCTCCAATATTCTGTGGCCCACATGTTCCCTTGCCATTTCCATCGGTATCAGCGGAATTCCAATGCACAAGTGGTGGAAGTTTTTCATGCCCCTGTTCGGCATCCTATATATTGCGCAGGCACTGATTTTGTCAGCAGCTGTTTTAATGGGAATATGATTGATAGCTCCGTTTTTCTATTCAAAAAGAAGAACGTGACTCCAGCGATAATCCTTTTTGCTAAAATTTGCAGTCAGATACTGTCGGAGTTTTCGGAAATATGGTAAGATAAGCTATGGCATGTGGAGACGTTATCTGTCCTGGCCTGTGAAAGACGCATTTGCTATGGGACAATACTTGTTTGTATAACAGGTTCTTGGGGAATTGCCGTCGCTCAACGAATTCTAGTAGAGGTTGCATTATGGTTGGAGAAAAAATTAGAAAATTAAGAAAAGAAAAAAAACTGACGCTGAAGGATATTGCAGAGGCCACAGGACTTTCCATTGGATACATTTCCCAGTTGGAACGCGGAGCGGTTGAACCGTCCCTGTCCTCTCTCCGCAAAGTGAGTGAGTTTCTGGGGGTTTCACCGTATTTGCTGGTGGACCAGTCGGAACATCATCCTGCCATGGTAAAGAGCGACCAGAGACCAATTATCAAGTTTCCCAAAAGTGAGATATTTTACGAGATTGTTTCTCCGATGTCAGCACCGGAATACACACCGTCATCCATGGTGATTCAATTTCAGATTGAACCGGGCGGCCATGACTCCGAAGAATTTTTGACTCACCCATCTGAGGAAATTGTCATTCTGCTGCAGGGGGAAGCCGATATGGTACTGGGAGAGACAAGTTATCATCTGAATGCCGGTGATTCACTGGTGGTGAGGCCCAACATGCCTCACAGAACCATAAATACAGGTGAAACACCTGCAATCGGTTTCTGCGTGATGACACCCATGGGGTGGACGACCTAGCGGTTCTTTCGGCGGTTTTAGAGGGAACAAATATGAAAAGCGATTCTTCTCTGCGCAGGCTGCTTCCCTTTGCCGCCTATTTTAACATCTGTTTTTTCTGGGGGACGGCCGGCGTGGCAAATAAGCTGTCCTCCAGCATGATTCATCCGTTTTTTGCCGGCAGCCTGCGTTTTCTGATTGCGTCTGTATTGATGGCGCTGTGGGTGGGCTTTCGGCATGAGTCCCTTGCTGTCGGCTTACGTGACGGAAAGACCCTGGCAGTGGGAAGTGTCCTTATGTATTTTTTGAACACGGTGCTGCTTTTATTCGCCTCCCGGCGTGTGGATGCGGGAATAAGCACGGTTATGGTCAGCCTGATTCCCATTACGATTTTGCTGGTGGACTCCCTTGCCGCCCGTAAACTGTGCGTCAGCTGGGTGGGGATTGGGGGGATTATCGGAGGGTTTGCCGGTATCGCTGTGGTGGTGGTGGGCAGTGTTTCCGGCGGAAATGCCGACCCTATTGGAATCGCGCTGCTGCTGCTTGCTGATATCGTGTGGTCGGTGGGAACCGTCTATCTGAAATATCAGTCAATTAGCGCCTCCGTACAGGTGCAGATTTTTTACCAGTCCGCGATTCCCGCAATCCTGTTTTTTTTCTGTGCAGTTTTGACCGGAAATTTTGACCTGGGGAAGTTATCGTGGCGCGGCGCTCTTCCCATGGCATATATGGGAATTGCAGATTCCATTGTAGGGTTGACCTCCTATCTGTATCTGCTGCGCAGGTGGAAAACCTCTGTTGTTTCCACGTATGCCTACATCAATCCGGTGGTGGGAATCCTCTTAAGCGCCCTGCTCCTGTCCGAGGAGATTACCATGGCTAAGGTGGGAGGGATGCTTCTTATCCTGGTGTCTGTGTTCGTGATCCAGAGAGAGGATTGGCTGAGCGGGTTGCTGACGCGAAAGGTAAAAAGGATAGCTGATTAAGGGAATGCATAATAAACGCATAATATAAGCGGAATCTGAGCTGCTGCGGCATGATGTTGAGCTGCGGCAGCTCTGATTCTGTTTAGAGTGAATGGATTTGTTTCTGCTGAGTCAGGCAGCACATTTCCCCATTATCTGATTTTCTTTTGAGCTGTGTCCATCCATTGAGAGGGCCGGCATGCTTGAAGAAAAGGTTCATATATTTGTTATTCTGTCAAGGCTTAAAAATCATATCTTATATCTTTTTCGGTTCATCGTTGTGTTTTATCGGAATTCTGATAGTATCCTCCTGTGTTTTGATTACCTCCTGTTTATTCATTTCCATTTCCGGGGCAGCAATAAGCCTGATCCTTCAACGGTCATGCTTATTCCCTGATTATGAGAAGTCAGCGCAGGAATCAGCGCAGGAGTCAACGCTCACGCTCATAGAAAATGGATGGAATAATTTAGCAGAACGTGGTATAATCAATCGGGACACGGTGCTGCTGTTAATCACGTTGATGAAAGAAAACGCTGTACGGCAGTACGCCGGGACAAAACGGCTCTTTTTCAGAGGATTGCGAAGAAATTTGCGCACCGGATGTATATAGAAATGTTTTGCTCGGAGTTTGGGTGAGTATATTCTTAAGATATAGTTTGGATTCAGATGGAAGCCTGCGGGTACAGGGTACAAAAAATGCCAGAATCCTTATAAGATAAAGATTCTGACATATAACAAGTGAATCGGAGTAACAGGATTTGAACCTGCGACCTCTCGGCCCCCAGCCGAGCGCGCTACCAAGCTACGCCATACTCCGTTCTCGAACCTCAATTATTATATCAGATAATTTTCATTTTGAAAAGACCTAATTTTAATTTATTCGGAGAATTTAAAAATGACACAGAAACCAAGTAAGAAAAAGCGGATTGTCAGCTTTGATCTGGATATGACACTGCTGGACCATAAGACCTGGAAAATTCCGGACAGCGCCATGAAAGCACTGGAACTGCTGCGGAAAGACTCGGTCATTGCCATAGGAAGCGGCAGAAACATGGACCATGATATGAGTGTGGTATACCGGGATATGATTATGCCGGACGCGGTGATACACATGAACGGAACGCGGGTTGTGGCTGAGGGAAATGTCCTGTTTGAACATCTGATGGACAAGGAAAGGCTTCGGGCATTGCTGGAATACGGGGATGCCCACGGAATTTCCCTGGGCGTCAGCCAGGAGGGAAAGGATTATTATATCCACCCGGAGGGCGTGGTCCGCATGGACCGGCTTCGCTGGGGTGTTTCGGAGCGCAATTTCATGGATGGATGGGAATTGTTGGATATGCCGGTGAGGACATTGGTTTATATCGGCGGTCCGGAAGGCGCCAGGGAGCTGGAAGCCCATTTTCCTGAATTCAAATTTCCTATGTTCTCCGGGAACATGGGGGCGGATGTGGTGGAGCAGGAGGCTTCCAAGGCAGAGGGGCTGAAACGGCTGTGTCAGTACTATGACATTGGCCTGGAGCAGACAGTGGCCTTTGGAGACAGCATGAATGACTATGAAATTGTCCGTGAGGCAGGTATCGGCATTGCCATGGGCAATTCCGTGGAGGAGCTTAAGGCTGTGGCGGATTACGTGGCAGATGATATTGACCGGGATGGGGTATGGAAGGCATGCAGGCATTTGGGGCTGATTTAGGCTTGCCTTCTTTGAAGAAATGCTTGGAAGAAATTAATTGAAATATAATGTAATCATGATAATTTAAAAGAATAATTTATAAGAACATAAGGGAGAACGGGTATGGCAAGAGAATTTGACGTAGTGATTATAGGAGCCGGGCCAGGGGGCTATACGGCAGCGCTTAAAGCAGCGGAATTTGGCCTTAAGGTTGTGGTGATAGAGGCAAAGAAGATTGGAGGCACATGCGTAAACAGAGGATGCATTCCAACCAAGGCGCTGCTTCACGCCTCTGATATGTTTCATATGATGCAGAGTTGCGATGAATTTGGCGTGTCCACGGATTTTATTTCCTTTGATTTTGGGAAAATGCAGAAGTATAAGAAAAGTGCGGTGGTCAAATACAGGGACGGCATTAAGTACGGCTTTGAGAAGCTGAATGTGGAAATTGTTTACGGAACAGCGGTGCTTCGCAGGGACAGGACCGTGGAGGTGGAGCTAAAGGAAGGCGGCCGCGAATTCTTCCGCGGAAATGCTGTCATTATAGCTACAGGCGCAGTGCCCTACATGAGCCGGATTCCCGGCGCGGACCTTACGGGCGTATGGAACAGCGACAGGCTGCTGGCAGCTGAGAGCTGGAATTTTGACAGGCTGACAATCATGGGCGGAGGCGTTATCGCGGTGGAGTTTGCCACCATGTTCAACAACCTGTGTTCCCATGTGACGATTGTGGAGAAGCAGAAGCATCTGATGGCGCCTATGGATGATGTGATGTCCGCGGAGCTGGAAAAAGAGCTGCGCCAAAAGGGTATTGACGTGTACTGTGATGCCACGGTTACTGAGATATTGGAGGAAGAGGGCGGGCTAAGCTGCGTCATCACTCCCAACGGGGAGGGAGAACCCATCAAAATGAGGGCAGGCCAGATACTCATGGCCATCGGACGCCGGCCCAATGTGGAGAAGCTTTTAGGCAAGGATATTTCTCTGGAGATGGAAGGCGGGAAGATTGCCGTAAACAGCGATTTTGAGACAAGCGAGCGGGGAATCTACGCCATCGGGGATGTGTCCGCCAGGACACAGCTGGCCCACGTGGCAGCGGCCCAGGGTACATATGTGGTGGAAAAGATAGCCGGAAGGCCCCACAGCATTAAGCTGGAGGTAGTGCCTAACGGTATGTATGTGTCCCTTCCGATTGTGCCAAACTGTATCTATACGGACCCGGAGATTGCCACTGTCGGCATCACGGAGGAAATTGCCAGGGAAAAGGGGCTGAAGGTGCGCTGCGGTCATTTTTCCATGAGGGAAAATGGAAAATCTATCATAACCGGTGGGGAAAATGGATTTATCCGTCTGGTATTTGAGGCATATTCAAATACCATCGTGGGAGCACAGATGATGTGCCCCAGGGCTACGGATATGATTGGGGAAATAGCCACGGCCATAGCCAATGGACTGAGCGCAGAGGAAATGTCTTTTGCCATGCGGGCACAGCCTACGTACAATGAAGGTATTGGGGCGGCCATAGAGGATGCCATGAGGAAGAAATAAGTGCAGGGAGACGGATGATAAGTTGGTGATTTGAGATAGAAGGATTGGTGGGACAGGGATTGGTGAGACAGGGGGAGTGGAATAGAGGTAGTGGAATAGGGATTAGAAGAAAAGGGGTTAGAAGGAAAAGGGTTAGAAGGAAAAGGGTTAGAAGGAAAGGATAGAATGAAACGGAAGGATGGAAATGTTATGAATGTGATTCGGGACAGGTTGGATGCATTGCGGAAATTGATGAAGGAGCGGGGCATGGATGCGTATATGATACCCACGGCAGATTTCCACGAATCCGAATATGTGGGAGAGCATTTCAAATGCAGGGAATATATGACCGGATTTACCGGCTCGGCCGGTACGGCTCTGATTACAATGGACGAAGCATGCCTTTGGGTAGACGGGCGTTACTATGTACAGGCAGCGGCCCAGTTAAAGGATTCCACAGTGACCATGATGAAAATGGGGCAGGAGGGCGTCCCCTCACTGGGAGCATATCTGGAAGGTAAGATGCCTGAGGGCGGATGCCTGGGATTTGACGGCCGGGTAGTCAATGCAGCTGAAGGGCTTGCTTTGGAGGAAATGCTTAGGGAGCGGGGAGCGCGTATTTCCTACGGGGAAGACCTGGCAGGCATGATATGGCAGGAACGGCCTGAGCTGTCGGCGGAACCTGCATGGGTTCTGGATGAGAGGTATGCGGGAAAGAGCGCATTGGATAAGATCGCGGATGTGAGGGAGGCTATGGAAAAGGTACATGCATCTGTTCACGTGCTTACCTCCCTGGATGATATAGCGTGGCTGTTAAATATCAGAGGCAATGACATTCTGTATAATCCCGTGGTGCTGTCGTACGCTCTGGTGACCATGGACCAACTGTATCTGTTTGTCAACAGCAGTGTGCTGGAAGGAAAAGCTTATCCGTATCTGGAGGATGAAAAGGGCATAAGCGTGAGGGAGTATCTGGAACGGACGGGCGTCACAGTGATGCCTTATGACGGGGTATACGACATGGTGGAGGGGCTTAAAAACGAGAAAGTCCTGCTGGAGAAATGCCGTATCAACTATGCTGTATACCGCCTGATTGACGGGTCCAATAAGGTGATCGACAGGATGAATCCCACTGCTTCCATGAAGGCGGTTAAAAATGATGTGGAGATAGAGAATGAAAAGCGGGCCCACATCAAGGACGGCGTGGCAATGACCAAGTTTATTTACTGGCTGAAGAAGAATACGGGGCGTATTCCTATGGACGAAATCAGCGTGTCGGATTATCTTGGGAAGCTGCGCATGGACCAGGAGGGATGCATTGGCCTGAGCTTTGCAACCATATCCGCATATGGAGCACATGGAGCCATGTGCCATTACTCCGCCACACCGGAGAGCAGCATCCCCCTGGAGCCCAGGGGACTGTACCTCATTGATTCCGGCGGCCAGTATTATGAAGGGACCACCGACATTACCAGAACCATTGCCATGGGGCCTGTGACTGATGAGGAAAAGGAGCATTTTACCTTGGTGCTTATGAGTATGCTGCGTCTGGGAGATGTGAAGTTCCTTCATGGCTGCCGCGGACTCAGCCTTGATTATGCGGCCAGAGAGCCGCTATGGAGACGGGGGCTTAACTATGAACACGGTACCGGACACGGGGTGAGCTACCTGTCCAGCGTACATGAACGTCCCAATGGAATCCGCTTCAAAATGGTTCCGGAGCGCCAGGACAATGCGGTGATGGAAGCGGGTATGATTACATCGGATGAACCTGGTGTGTATATTGAGGGAAGCCATGGAATCAGGACCGAGAATCTGGTTTTGTGTGTTGAGGATGAGAAGAATGAATACGGCCAGTTCCTGCGGTTTGAGTATCTGACGTACGTTCCCATTGACTTGGAGGTAATTGACAGGGAGATTATGTCTGAGCGGGATGTGGAGCTGCTGAACCGGTACCATGAGCAGGTGTATGAGAAGATTAGCCCTTATTTGGATGAGGATGAGAGAGTATGGCTGGCGGAGGCTACGAGAGCAGTTTGAGAGATGAGGAGGATTGAGAAGCGGGGAGAAGCCTTGAGATAAAGCAGGAGCGGTTGATGATGGCCGGATTGGAATAAAGGCTGGACAGATAAAGATAGTAAATGGATGAAAAAGGCTGGGTAATCCCGCGGCATTGCAAAATGCAGAGCAGTGCTGCGGGAAATATCCGGTCTTTTTTGCGGGAAAGGGTGTGGATTTGTGGCGGGGCGGCTGGGGATGTGGGGACAGGGCATTCATAACAGATATGGCAAAAATTTATGTTATCCTGTTATTGACAGCAGGGAGATGTGATTTTTAGGATGTAATTTATTCGGTTTATATGGTTATACATTAGGGGAAATATATGGTAGAATGGCCATATGAATTTTGATTTAGAGAAGGTTAAGCATGTTTGAATGAAGCTGACAGTAACTTGGAATTTGCTGTAGGCGCATAAAATTATGGATGAATACGAGGAGATAGAAAGATGGATAAAAGAGCAGATAGAGGGATGTCCGGTAAAATGGCTGGAAAGACGGTTAAAAGAATGGGGACAGATTCGGGTATAGGAAGCAGGAAAGGCGTAAAGGGAGATAAGGGCGGAGTGAGAGACAGGGGGAGAGACAATGTGAAGGACGGAGTGAGAGACAGGGTGAGAGACAACGTGAAGGACAGAATGGAAGACAATATAAAAGACAACATAAAAGACAACATAAAAGACAGTAAACACAAGGTGAGGGACGGAGAAGGTAAAAATGGTGCAGGCGAGAGCGGGAAACGGTTTGATGGGTATGAGGGCGCATTTTCCAGGCAGCGCAGTGGAGAAAAACGCAGGGATGGCAGCTCACCAAGGGTACGCAAAGGGGTGGAAGGATTGTCAGTCTCTAAAAAACAAAATGGAGGGGCTCTTAATGCTGAAAAGCGGAGAGAGGATTCCAAAAGAGGAGGCTCATATGGGGGACGGGGAAGCAGACGGAGCAACAGTATCTGTCCGGTGCTGAATCTGTGCGGAGGCTGCCAGCTGCTGGATATGGAGTATGCCAAGCAGCTTGCGTTCAAACAGAAGCAGGCGGAAGAACTGCTAAAAGGACTCTGTCCTGTAAAGCCTATTATAGGCATGAAGGATCCCTTTCATTACCGCAATAAGGTACATGCTGTATTTGACAGGGACAAAAGAGGAAATATCATTTCCGGAATATATGAAGAAAATACACACCATGTAATTCCTGTGGAGAAGTGCCTTATAGAGGACCAGAAAGCAGATGAAATCATCGGTACTATACGCGGAATGCTCAAATCTTTTAAAATCCGGACCTATGATGAGGATACGGGCTTTGGGCTTCTCAGACATGTTTTAATCCGCAAGGGGTTTTCCACAGGGGAAATTATGGTAGTTCTGGTTACAGCATCTCCGGTGTTTCCGTCTAAGAATAACTTTGTTAAGGCTTTGCGGGAGAAACATCCGGAAATTACCACCATCGTCCAGAATATTAACGGAAGAGGAACAAGCATGGTTCTGGGGGATAAGGAGCATGTGCTGTATGGCAAGGGATATATTGTGGACGAGCTGTGCGGATGCCGGTTCCGTATATCATCAAAGTCATTTTATCAGGTGAATCCGGTGCAGACGGAAATTCTTTATGAAAAGGCATTGTCACTGGCCGGTCTTACCGGACAGGAACTGGTGGTGGATGCGTATTGCGGTATCGGAACCATTGGGATTATAGCAAGTAAGGCGGCCGGGAAGGTTATTGGCGTGGAACTGAATCAGGATGCAGTCAGGGATGCTGTTAATAATGCGAAGATGAACGGAATTGAAAATATCCGCTTTTATTGCAATGATGCAGGACGTTTTCTGGTGAATATGGCTGAACAGGGTGAGAAAGCGGATGTGGTTATCATGGACCCTCCCAGAAGCGGAAGTACGGAGGAGTTTATGGACGCCGTAGGGAAGCTGGGAGCCGAGAAGGTGGTGTATGTGTCGTGTAATCCGGAGACGCTGGCCAGGGATGTAAGGTATATGAAGAAAATGGGGTATCGGGCGGCGGAGGCTTGGTTGGTGGATATGTTTCCGGGGACGGTGCATGTTGAAACCGTCGTGGAACTATCACGTAAAATCAAGGATTGACAGGCTTCTTTGTTCTTGTATTGGTTGCCTTGCCTACCATTTGCCTACGCTTTTTTTGGGTGGTAGGCAAGGCTGCTATGATATAGCGTCTGCCAGGATTACAATGGCATCGCTCTGCATTTTATCCGTGTTAAACACATAACGGTCCATGGTGGTCTTGATGTCCTTGTGGCCCAGACGCTCCATGACGGTCTTGGGCTGGGCGCCATTCTCCGCCAACAACGTGCCATGAGTATGACGTAGGCAATGGCTGTGGAATAATGGGTTTCCCAATTCCTCATGGATAACCTTGGCGCAGTACTTGAATGAGTAAGGGGTAAGCAGCTCGCCGTTTTCTTTGGTGCTTATTGGCATTATTTCCTTACCAACAATTTTGACGTTGGCGGGAGCCTGAAAGATTAAGCCATCGTCCATTTGAAACGTCTTTGTAAAATACTGGCCGTACCGGAGCATGTTCTTTTTGCGGTTACGGATTTCTGCTTTCAGTATTTTCTCGTACTCTGGTAGGATTTTTATAGTTCTGACAGAATCATATTTTGGTGACCGGTAATACCACTTTCCACCCTCGTTGGCAAGCTGGTGCCGGATGGTTATGGTGTGGTGCTCGAAATCTACGTCATGCAGCAAGTCAATACCATAAGTCTCCCCCAGGCGGGTACCACAGTGGTATCCAGTCATGAGTGGCACATAGAAATTGCTATCCGGGCCAAAGCGCTCAATGATGGCTGCAAAGTCCTCTTTGACGCAGATATATTCTGTGTGTGCCTTGGCCTTCTCAGACATAACTATCTTCGGTATCCTGGCATAATCACAGGGATTATACTTGATGTATTTACAGGGATATACCGCATACCCCAGGGCGCCGGACAGGCAGGATAATGTATTTTTAACCATGCTCCTGGAATAGCCTTGACGCTTCATTCCATCAATCCATTTTTGGATAACATCTGTCTCCAATGATGCCAGCCGGTATTTTCCGAATGCCGGTTTGAGGTGGACACGGATTAAACGCTCATAGCCCACCTGGGTGTTATGCGCAAGGTTGGCCTTGACATAATTATCATACCAGTAATCCAGATAATCAGACATGCTGATGTCCGAGGGGGTAAACCTGCGGCCAGCAGAGTCATATTCAGCCTTGGCCTGGGTGCCGGCGGTAATGGCATCAGCTTTGGTGCGGTATCCTCCCTGACTGATTGGGTTGCGCTTACCATTGATTTTGGCTCCCTCAAAGGACCATTCCCATGTAGAGCCACGTTTTCTTGTTCTTAACTGTCCCATATATCATTCCTCCTGTGTTGTTGCGATATCGCAATAGATTTTGGGTAAAATTAATACGCCCCTTGCCAGGACGCTCCAGGAATGATATAATTTACTTGCTTAGGGTAATTATATCTTCCAGGCGTACCTGGTAAGAGAAAATCTATGTGAAAAGCTTCTGTGTTCCCGCACAGGGGCTTTTTGCTATTATTAAGCAGACTGTTCTTGACTCAATATTGCTAATGTTTCATTATATTCTTTAGCCACTGGTATACGGGTAAAAATTACAGTATTATTATATTTTTCTTTAACAACAACTTCTATTTCATCAAGTGAAACCCTAAAAAATTCCTTGCGCAGGTTTACCCGATTTACACTCTGTTTTTCAAAGGTTTGGTGGAGAGCTGTCTCCAATGATGGTGCATCATCAGAGAAAATCATTGCGTGTACATCAAATTCAAAGGGAACAGAAGCGCTACCCAACTCCCTAATCCTATCCATAGGCTCCAGCCGCCTTGTCATTCCGATTTTATATACATTTTCTCCAAAAGAGCCAATATTTGAAATTATATATACATAACCTGCACGGGCATTCGCTTCTCTTTCAAGGACAGTGGCTTTATCTGCTTCTAATTGCCTTAGTCTATCTTCCAGTTCTTTAATTTTATCTACGTAAAGCTGTTTTTCAATATCATTTTGTGTTTTTTGCATATAGCTTATTAACTTATTAATTTCATTCGAGCATTGGGCCTGGTCTTTTTCAAGCTTCGCTTTCTGACGCTCAATATCTCTCCGGACTTTTTCTTCCTCAATCATTTGTTCCTTTATGGCCCTTTGCTGTTCGCGTTCCAGCTCCTTTTTTTGTTCATAAGTGTATACAAGATTAAGCTCTTCCAGTTTATATTCCAACAGCTTTTGGGTCATTTGTATGCCGTCAATTGCAAATATTTTGTTTAAGGAATCAAATGATTTTGTGATTTTACTTCGTACAGAATCAATATTTTTAACAGATAGATTCAGCAAAGCGTTATCACATTCGGAGTTGAAACATCTTAGTATTTGCTTCGCGTTATCATTAATTTCTTTCTTTTTACCATCTTTAGATATCAGCAAAATATTAGAGGATTTTATTGCTTCCTGTTCATCGTTTTTTAAAAGAGCTAATTTGTTTTTACAGTCCTCAGATGTTAATCCGTCGTAATCCGAAAAAATATATTGTTTGCAAACAGCCTCTTTTTCAAGCGAAGCTATTTCAGCGTCTAGGGCATCGCATTCATCTTTCTTTTCCTGTATCGTGACATTTAAGTCTGAAATAGTATTAGAAAGAGATAGTTCAGCACTTTTCTTTTTTTCTTCAAGATTAACGATATCGTTATTTAAATTAGCAATATTGTACTCTAAATTATCAATTGTACCATACTTTTTGTTTGTTTTTCTATTTTCAATAATTTGCAAAATGAGCAAAATTATTCCCACAATAGCTGGAACAATGAACATCCAGAAAGCACATAATAAACAAATAAACCATGTCTGAAGATACCATTTCTTTTTCATTAGTATATATCCCCCTTAAAAAGTTTTTATTAAAAAGCCATAGGCTGATTATCAATCATAAGTCGTTCCCGTAAAGCCATTTGTTTTCTGCAAGGCCAAAGCCACGGTCTCCATGCCATCTGCTTATTAATCTCATAAAATCAGAACGTTCATTCAATTCAGAGTAGCCAGCCTCATCCTCTTCAGTATAACACCCCCTGGCCGGTTGGGCAATACCTTCCATGAGTGGAATAAGGTTTGGTTCAGGAAAGAAAATATGTTCCAGCTGCAACTCCGGCTCCGTGGGTTTCCTAGTTGCGCCGTAGGAGATACTGCGGAACCACTCTTTGTAGGACATCAAGGCTCTGTTAGATGCCTGATAGGACAGACCAAAAGTATCATGTATCTGGATTGCGTCATGACATTTATATTTGTGAATAAGAATACGTGGTGCTAAAAAATGGCTGGCAAATTCATCAGCTTTGTCCTCATTGTCTGTTTTCAAGAACACATGCCCAAATTCATGTGCTATTGTAAATTGTATCCGTCGCGAATGGGCTTTAGCCTCATAAAACAATGTTCCATCCAAAAGGCAGGCATCTTCGCTAAGGGTTCGACAGGCTATTCTCTTCTTATCACTTAAGTCCGTATATTTCACAGTTCTGAAACCACATTTCCGAACTAATTCGAAGCAGTCTACTGGAAATGAGTCAATGCCAAAAAACGTATATGCGTATAAAATACTGTCATATAGGCTTTGATAATCCATTTGATATTACTCCTCGTTGTCATCATCCGATAATATTATACGAGCGAGTCTCATTTTTTCTTCCTGGGAAAGATTTTTTCTACTTCTGGTGTATACAGTAATTAATCTATCGTAGGGGTGGTCGGTCTGGCTAAATCCTTTTTCCGTATTTACTCCATACATCTCATCCAAAGATACACCAAAAATTTTACAGATATCATATAGAGTTTCAATATCTGGTGAACTGGCGCCACGTTCCCATGTGGAAACAGTGGTGGTCTTAACCCCGAGCCTTTCTGCAAGCTGACTTTGGGTAAGTCCGATTTTTTTACGGTAATATACTATGTTATTTGAAATGTTTTCTTTAATATCTCCCATTTTTGTATTCCTCCGTACAATAGTAGATTATCACACAAAGTACGGAAAATCAATATAAAAATACGGAAAATCCGAATATGAAGTTAAAAAAAATAAATAAAAGTACTAATATTCCGTAAAAATCAGCTTGACAATACGAATATTCCGTAGTAGTATTTGAGCATACACGAAATAACCGTATAAGGAGGTGAAAAGATGCTAGGTTTAAAAATTAAGGCATATATGGATGCCAGAGGAATCAAGCAAACATTTCTTGCTGATAAGACCAATATGGGATTAACCACTATCAATGCAATTCTTAATGGTAATCGAAAAATCGAAGCAAACGAATATTACGATATTTGCAAAGCTCTTGATAAACCATTGGATTTTTTCTTTCAGGAAGAAAAACAAACACACGTTCGATAAGAAAAATATACCACTATTACGTATGTGTGTCAACTGGGAAAAGGAGGTGAGAGAGGTGGAAGAGAGGACAGAAATGGAACGATTAGAAACCGCAATACTTAATTTCATTGAAAAGACAGTCAATGAGCCAGTATCTGAAAAAGATGTAGAGATTTTACCAGCACTGGCTCATGAACTAATCGAATTATGGAAGATTTAAAGTGCCTTGTTGTTTAATTCAACGAGCTTGTCATAAATCGCTTGCATAAACTCTGCTACTTTTTCGCCACCTTCTTTTGATGGAGGGGTATTAGTATTAGACATCTTTGCAACAGTGATTTCTTTTACCATATCGATTATATGTTTGTTACCTAAAATATCCATCATAATCTCCTTTCTTTCGTACTCGGCTCTGGCAGGAGCCTGTAAGTACAGTATACCAAGGAGGGGGAGAAAACGCAACGAGGGAGGCGGTACATATCAAAACAACATGCAAGACCTGCCGGCATAGCCAGTGCCTGGAACGGACACGGTGGTATCCGTGCAGGGACTATGAGAGGAAGGAGGATAAAAGCGATGGTGGAACCTTACAAGCCAATCTACACAGTCAAGGAGGCGGCAGGCGTTCTCAGGGTTAATCCAACCAAGGTGTATGAGCTTATCAGTACAAAGAAGCTCCCGTCTTTGCTCCTGGGCCAGCGGAAGATACGAGGGAGTGACCTGGAACGATTTATTATGACGTATCCGGTAGCCGAAATAGAGGAAGGAGGGACAAGCCAATGACAAAAGTAACTGAGTTATCCATCCGTGCTAAGGCAGCGGTCCAGTATCCCGGCTGGCGTGTGGATTTTGTAGGACCGGCTACCATAGCACTGACCCATGTCATGGGTAGGGAGCGGGTGATTGAGGTGCGGCACCGCAGGAGACGCCGGGACGGCCCAATCATGAGGGCAGCTAAGTGGATTGTACCGGCGGTCATCTGGCTGCTGGGGATGTGGATGGTAGCTATCGTGGTCATGGCGCTGGCCATGGGTGTAATTTGAGGGGAGGTGAAATGATTGAGAAAAAAGATGGTCAAGAAGCTGACAGCGTTGGATTGCATAAAGGAATCTGGGTGCCAAGACTTTGAAACGGCATTCCCAAGAGTCACCGGCTATATAAGCGAGTGCGCTAAACATAATCCGGATGCATTATATACAGCAACGGAAGTGGCGGAGCTGATGGAATATCTATTTGAGCTCCGAAGGAGAAAAAAGGACCCCAGCGGCGGCAACCGCGAAGAGGTCCAATAACTAAAAAACAACACACCCTTATTATAAGGGAGATATCGGAGGATTACAAGGTGGCAATATCTAAAACTTATTATCCTGGCAGCCATGTAAAGATTACAGCACCATTTTTTACAATGGTATGCAGTTGTGGCCTGCGGCACTGGTCCCTGCTGGGCGAGATTACACCATGTCCAAACTGCGGGAAGTTAATGAGATTGGAAGGTGAACAAGATGTCAGTAAGCAAGCGCATATTTAAAAGCCGGGAGGAATGGCTGGAAGGACGTAAGGGACATATCGGGGGCTCTGATGCCAGTGCTTGCGTGGGGATGAACCCTTACAAAGACAATGTGCAGCTTTGGGAAGAAAAACGTGGCTTGGTTATTCCGGAGGATATATCGGACCGGGAATACGTCAGGTATGGTACCGAGGCGGAAAAGTATCTGAGAGCTTTATTCGCCATGGATTATCCACAATACCGAGTGACCTATGACGAGGATAACATGTTTACAAATACGGCCTATCCGTGGATGCATGCCTCCCTGGATGGCGAGCTTGTGGATAAGAATGGTCGCCGCGGAATCCTGGAAATAAAGACCACCAATATCCTGCAAAGCATGCAGCGTGAGAAGTGGCGTGACCGGATACCGGATAATTATTTCTGTCAGGTGCTGCATTACCTGGCCGTGACGGAATATGATTTTGCAGTCCTTAAAGCCCAGCTCAAAAGCGAATGGGGCGGGGAGTTGCGGATTACAACCAAACATTATTTTATAGAGCGAAAGGACGTTGAGGAGGACATCAAGTATCTGGTTGAGGCCGAAAGGCGGTTCTGGGACTGTGTGGTCACGGGACGCAGGCCGGATCTGATTCTCCCGGCGATATAGGTGAGGGATGGAACTGAAAATTTACAACCCGCAGGAAGATGGGTTTGTCCAGAAAATCGAATGGAACTATGAGGAACTTAAGGCAGAGGTTTCAATTGCTGCGGATGAGTATGCTGCGTCTGTGTACACGGATGAAACCATCAAGCAGGCTAAGGCAGATAAGGCCAAGCTTAATAAATTTATAGAAGCCTTGACTGGAACCCGGACGAAAGTCAGGAAGAAGCTCCTGGCGCCAGATGAACAGTTCGGGAGAGAAGTAAAGGACATTGAGGGTATTGTTCGGAAAGCCATTGATAATATAGATGGCCAGATTAAAGATTATGAGCGTCGCCAGCGCGAGGAAAAGACAGCCAAGGTCCGGGACTTTTATGACGCAAATATCCATGATATCGAAAAATATCTACCCTTTGAACGTGTAATGAAACCAGAATATGCCCTGACCTCCACCACCATGAAGTCCATCAAAGAGGAAATAACCGCTCTTATCCAGCGGGTGGACGAGGGACTTGCCATCCTGAATGAGGTGGACAGCCCATACGCTGGGGACATGAAGGAGGTTTTCCTTCGGAATTATGATATTGGCGCCGCAATGGCAGAGCGGAACCGTCTGGAAGCGGCAGAACAGAAACGAAAGGAATATGAAGCGGAACAGGCCAGAAAGAAAGCAGAGCGCGATGCCAGGATAAAGGCAGAGGCCCAGGAAGTAATCAATGCAGGAAAGCGCGAGGCTGAAAAACCGATACCAGACACAAAACTTGATATCAAGTCCGGTGTCCAGCAGCCCAGGATGGAGACCGTGGAGAATCCAGTGAATATCATTGATTTCCGGGTGTATGTGACAACAGGACAGGCGGCAGCACTTAAGCACTTTTTAAAAACCAACGGTATCCGGTTTGAGCCGGTACCGAAGCAGTAAGAGGAGGATAAGACAATGGCAGTAGGAAACAGTTTAACAAGCAGGATCCAGAAACAGGGATTGACTGCATACCTTGCGCAGGATGCAGTTAAGAATCAGATTAACAGTATAATCGGTGGAAAAAATGGAGCAAGGTTTATTTCCAGTATTGTATCTGCGGTTCAGGCCACCCCCGCACTGCAGGAGTGCACAAACCCCAGTATATTGAGTGCAGCACTATTAGGCGAATCCCTTAATCTTTCACCCAGTCCACAGTTAGGACAGTTTTACATGGTTCCATATGACAACAGAAGCAAGGGAGCCAAGGAAGCACAGTTCCAGCTTGGCTATAAAGGGTATATCCAGCTGGCTATCCGGAGTGGACAGTATAAAAAACTTAATGTTCTTGCAATCAAGGAGGGGGAACTGGTTCGATTTGACCCACTGAATGAGGAAATAGAGGTCAGATTGATTGAGGATGAAGTACTTCGTGAACAGGCCACTACGATTGGATACTATGCCATGTTTGAGTATGTAAACGGGTTCCGCAAGGCTATGTATTGGAGCAGGAGCAAAATGGTAGCCCATGCCAAGAAATATAGCCCAGGATACAAGAAAGACCTGGAAAAAGGGACACAGTGGACATTCTGGGCAAAGGATTTTGATGGTATGGCATACAAGACGATGCTCCGGCAGCTCATTAGTAAATGGGGCATTATGAGCATTGACCTGGTACAGGCCATAGATGCGGATATGGCTGTCATCCACGATGATGGAACCAAGGATTATGTGGAGACAGATATGGACAATATAGCTGCGGAGCAGCCGGCAGTGAGTCCGGAACCGGAGGTTGGATCACAGGGACAGGAAGCCATGGAGCAGACTGTTCAGCCTGAGCAGAGCAATGATGTTGCAGACAATTTCTTTTCATAATGAAACAATCTGAGGAAGGAGGTGATTAAGTGGCAGTCACATTTGACAATATTGGAAATGGAGAGCTTGCGGAGCAGTTCAAGTTTGCGTTGAAAGCGGTAGGTCAGAATATAATGGACCCAAACATGGACCCGGAAGCATCCAGGGGTATAGATATCAGTCTTACCTTTAAGCCTAAAAAGTCTGGGGCAATCAGTGTGGATTATAAGGTCAAGCCCAAACTGGCCGGATTCCAGAAGTCTGAAACAGTGTTCTTAATTGGACAAGATGCCAGGACTGGCAGAATTGAGATGTCCGAGTATGGAAGCGACCGTCCCCAGGTAACATCTGTTGCAGCGGCGCCAGCTGCGGCCTATACAGAAGTACGGAAGCCGGCGCAGACATTTGACCCGGAAACGGGAGAAATTTACGAGGAACCCCGCAAAGGCCCGATTGATTTAAGGGCAGCGGCTAACCAATAAAAAGAAAAGGAGATAGGAAAGATGATGGAAGGATTAAAAGCAGCATTGGAGCATGTGGAGGAGCTGGCACGGGAGAACGAAAAAACTGAGGTCATTGAGATATGTGGCAAGACTTATGCCAACAAGAGCCTGAAACGGTATGATGCACAGGAAATGGCAGATTCCATCACTGCCACAACCCTGTCGTCACTTGTAGACTACATCGGCAGCTGTAGCCGGGAATTCCCGGATGGCGATATGATTATACATATCGTGAGCCCCACGAAGGTTAAGCTGATATCTGAATTGGATACGGAGCGTAGGAGGGAGTGCCTGTTTGAGACTGAGGCTGAGACATCCGAGTATCGGTTTGACAAATGGTACGACCAGGAGAATTTCATGATATCCCTGCAGGCAAACTTCCAGTACAGTACGGACCTGGAGGCAGTTATGAAACTGGCTGGGAATATTGAAAAGAAGAATGACCAGAGCTTTTCGGATGACGGTCGGACACAGGTTGCTACTATGACTGTGGGAGTGGCAACAAAGGCGGCAGCCATCGTACCAAACCCGGTGGAGCTGATTCCTTATAGGACTTTCCAGGAGGTTGGTCAGCCAGCCAGTAAGTTTGTTTTCAGAATTGGTGAGAATAATGACATACCGATTTTTAAACTGATTGAGGCAGAAGGCGGAATCTGGAAGAACGAGGCAGTTTCGAATATCAAGAGATATTTGACAGATGCCTTGATGGATATGCCTAAGGCAATCAGCAGCCGAATTACAATCATCGGATAATTCAGTGCTTTATCCTCCGGACAAATATAATATGTCACGGCATTAAATGCCGGAGGTATTTAAGGGGCGGCAAACCATTGCTTCCTGACCGCCGCCCCGTCCTTCAAAGGAGCGGTTATGGGAAAATCACAGAGGGAAAAAGGCAAACGCGGTGAGCGGGAGCTGGCCGGGATATTAAAAGGGTATGGATATGCCTGCCGTAGAGGGCAGCAGTTCTGTGGGGCAGACGGCTCCGCGGATGTGGTGGGGCTTCCAGGGATGCATATTGAATGTAAACGGGTGGAACGGCTCAATATCCTGGATGCCGTGGAGCAGTCAGTAAGGGATGCGCGGGAAGGTGAGCTTCCAGTAGTGTTCCACCGTAGGGACCGCTCGGAGTGGCTGGCAACCATGCGACTGGAGGACTGGATACAGATTTTCCGGGAATGGGAAGCCGGCCGGGAGGTCGAAAGGAAGTAGGTGATTGGCAGATGCCGAGGCCCCAGAAAGCGGGTATTGACTACTTTCCTTTAGATGTTAATTTTTTTGCGGATAAGAAGGTTAAGATATTAAAGGCCCGGTATGGGGCGGATGGAATAGCAATATACTTATACCTTCTTTGTGAGATTTACCGGGCAGGCTATTATATCAAGTTTGATGATGATGCGTTGTTTATCACGTCAGATGATTTAGGCATGAGCCCGGACAAGGTGAAGCAGGTCTTGAAATTCTTATTGGAACGGTCACTGTTTAATGACACACTTTTTCAGTCGGACACTATCTTGACCTCTGCCGGGATACAGAAAAGGTTCCAATTGGCCGTAAAGGAACGGGCCAAAAAGAACCCCATTGAAATAAAGGGTTTCTGGCTTTTGGATGAAGCGGAGACGGAATCCTTTATTAAAGTGAACCCATCTTTAAATTTTTCCAGGAAAAACGATAGTAATTCCAGGAAAAACCCGGATAAATCTCAGGAAGAATCCCTAAAGGAAAGTAAAGTAAAGAAAAGTAAAGTAAAGAAAAGTAAAGTAAATATATCATGCACACAGCCGGATAAACCGTCTGATGCGCTACAGGTTATTTCTTTTACACTAAATGATAAGACTGAATACCCTGTTTATGACAAGGACTATGCGGAATGGGTGGAACTGTATCCAGCAGTGGACATCATGCAGGAGCTGAGGAAGATGAAGGGATGGCTTGACAGCAATCCGACGAGACGCAAGACTGTCAAGGGGATACGCCGATTCATCAACAACTGGCTGTCAAAGGCCCAGGATAGTCCCCATGTCCAGAAAAGCCAGACATCCCAGGAGAGAATACAAAACAGGGTAAGTGATGTAGATAACTGGTAGGAGAAGAGGATGGAACGAGAAGAATTTAAAACGATAGTGAAAGGATTAAAGGCGGTATATGCACAACCTGCCTTCATACCAGATGCGGATGCGTTTGATGTCTGGTATGGGATGCTCCGGGATTTGCCATACCGGCAGGCCAGCCTGGCAGTACAACAGCATATGGCAAGCAGTCCGTATCCCCCAACCATATCAGACATCCGCAGGTTGTGTGCAGGGGAGACAGAGGTACTGAGCATGGACGATGCCTGGGGAATGGTGCTAAGGGCCATACGAACTTATGGGTACATGCGTGAGTCGCAGGCACTGAATAGCCTTCCGGAGCCATGCAGGAGCGTGGTGAGGAATATGGGGTGGCAGAATCTGTGCCAGAGTGAGAATATCATGGCGGAACGGGCATTTTTCCGGGATTCGTACAAGCCAAAATTGGAGAAGATACGGCAGGGAGAAGTGATACCTGCAGGAATAAAGGAAAGCGGCGGACGGTTAGAGCAACGCATAGGTGAGGTTGCCAGTGGTCTTACGTTAGGCGGTGATAAGGATGGAGATACAGGAGCAGGAGGCTGCGATACTGGCAAGATACAGGGTTAATACTGGGAAAGATGGATACCACGCCATCCCTATGAACAGGGACGAAGTCCTTGCCCGGAGGGCGTATATGAGGGCAATACTCCGTGTAAGCTTCCTCTGGTGCAAGATGAACAATGAGCAGCTTGATAACATGCGCCTGTATAAGATGGGGGATGATTATATCGTGGAGGATACTGAAATGCGGGACTACATTCTGATAATAGACAAGAAACCAGGGCCGCATGTAACTGGTTAGAAATATATGAAACCAAAGGGAAGGAGGAGCCATGGAAGAATTAACAACCAGCACGCAGGAGACAGAACCGACACAATCAACATCAGCACGGAAATGGTATGAGGGAGTCAGCCTGGAAGATGCAGAAATTTACATACGTGCTAATCTTAAGTCAGCGGCCAGGAGTGTTATTGCAATAGGCTATTACCTCAAATGCGTTTATACAAAAGAGCTATATCAAGAGGCCGGATTTAAAGATGTATATGAATATGCAAAGGACCGGTTCGGATTCAGCACTTCCACAACATCCCGGTATATGTCACGCAATGACAAGTTTTCCGTGGATGGGAATAGCCCAATCCTGGACGAAAAATACAAGGATTTTAACAAGTCTCAGCTCCAGGAAATGTTAAGCCTGGATGCGGAGCAGCTTGAACAGGTCACCCCTGATATGACTGTGGTACAAATCAGGGAAATGAGAAAGCCCAAAGAGATACCGTATATTGAGATGCCTGGCCAGATTGAACTGACGGATTTCCCCGGCGTGGATCCGAAAGATGTGGCCGCATCGGTTCAGGCCAGGGCAGAGATGCAATCCAGTCAGCCAGAGAAGCAAACCTATACGATATCTGCGGAGGACCTCTTGCCAGAGCCAGCACAACCGGAGCGGGAACAACCCGTTGCGATATCGCAACAAGAAAAACCGATACCAGAATCACAGTCAGAAGTATCACAGGAAACGGAAAGGGCTGAGGAGGGCAGCGGTTTACCGAAAGAACCAGAGAAGTCCGGGAAGTGTATTCACAGGCCAGAATTTAAATGTACCCTGGAGGAGGTATATAAACTTACCCCTGGTACAGGTGAGGATTGCGGCTGTAAATGTTGTTGGGAGTGTGTCAAGCATGGGAATTGTGAGTGGGAGTGCAACAGCTCGTTACATAGGCCGGAGGAACCTAAAGAGGCCAAGGACTATGGAACCCTGGAGACTTACGATAAAGCTATGTTGCAAAGCATGATAAAAGCTGAACAGGAGCAGCTGGACCGGATGGGGCCGGCCTGGATAGAAAAACAGCCGTATTATTACACCAAACATATGATGGCGCTGGAAGCATATAAGATGCTATATGCAGCGCACGAAGGGGGAGATATTGGAATTGAACAGAGTGGAGATTGATGTAGACAAGCTTATTTTGATGATACAGGCTAAAGGTATGACCATGGAGAAGTTTGGTTACTCCATAGGACGTTCCAGAAATTATATATGCAGTCTGCGGAAAAACAATATGGTACCGGAGCCGGTCCGGGACCTGATATGTGAAAAACTAGAGATAGAGCCAGAAAGAATCGAAAAGACCCAGATTACATCCGGAGGGGAAGTGAAGATACTTGAAAACATCTTTAAGGAGCTTCAATCCATCAAGACTCAAATATCAGAATTGGCAGATTCGCAGCAGGCCATATACAATAAGCTCCAGGCCAATACAGTGCAGACAGCCAGGATTAAGGATGTAGTGGACGGACTTGGCCAGACAGAATATGACCGGGCAGAATCGTTCCTACGTGAAGTCCTGAAAGGTGGCCAGGTAAGTGCGGTTGAGCTTATGCAGCGGGCGGATGATGATGGGATTAAACGGTCTGAGCTCATGAAAGCCAAGGCTAAGATGGATGTAAAAATATATGCAACTGGATACGGAAAGAACCAGAAAATATGGTGGAGTTTAAAGTGAGGATGAGCTTATGGAAAGATTAACACATGAGGCTGACGTTGGTGTCGAAGATTGGGAGCAGATATTATATAGAGTTCCAGCAGATCCGGAGGGAGCCTACAATATTTTTGATATCGCTGAGAGGTGGGTGCACTATGATGATGCAGACTGCGGATGTATCTTACAAGATATAACCAGAAAATTAAGGGATTATGAAAATATTGCTCCCAAAGTAGACGAGCTTTATCTCAAAAAATGCCAGGAAGTATCAGAACTAACGAAACGTATGAGATGGATTCCGGTCAAAGAGCGGCTTCCAAAGAAACCGGAAGAGAATCCAATATATGATAACAAGCCACTGGAGATATATTTAGTGTCTGTCAAAAATACAGACTGTGTGATTAGGGCATTTTGGAACGGAGTAACATTTACTGATGGGTGGGAGAAACTGGACGTGCTGGCCTGGATGCCATTGCCAGAGCCATATAAGGAGGCAGAAGTATGATTGACAGACAGGGAGCAATAGCGATACTGCAAGAACGCATTAATACATACCGCTACCAAACTACAGATAAGGGATGGGCGCAAATGGTACGAATGGGAATTGTCGGAAACACGATACCTGACAAGATAGACTTTATAGCAGAGGCAGAAAGACAGATACAGGCTTACGAGATGGCTATTAAAGCGCTGGAGAGCGGTAAAACGGAGGAGTTGATGGACCGGTGTCACCTGGGAAGCCCTTGCCCATATCAGATGCCCGTGTAATGCTTATAACGCAGCAGCGCATACCGGTACCTGATTCGCAGGACCGTGACTGCGTAAAGATAGCTGGCATGGCTCTGGTGTATGCACAACCAGTAAGACCAGCAGCGGATGTGCCTATGGAGAGATAATGGAGGGCCATACGGCCAGGGGTTCCGGTCTGGCGCACATCCACTATATCGTTATTTAAGTGATTAAGGAGGGAGGCCGGGCTATCCGGATGAAAGCTGCAGCGGCCCCTTGAACGCATGGAATTATTTTTAGGAGATTGCCTGGACATTCTTCCGGGCATACAAGATAAATCCATAGATATGATTTTTACAGATTTACCCTATGGGACAACCCGCAATGGCTGGGATTGCATGATTGACCTAAAACGCTTATGGGAACATTACGGCCGGATTATTAAAGACAACGGGTGTATAGCTCTTTGGGCACAGTCCCCATTTGATAAGGTGCTGGCCTGCAGTAACCTGAAAATGTACAGGTATGAATGGATTATTGAAAAAACAAAGGGTACTGGACATCTGAATGCTGCTAAAATGCCGATGAAGTGCCATGAAAATGTACTGATATTTTATAAGCACCTACCCACTTATAATCCGCAGATAACAACCGGACATAGTCCAGTACACAGCTATACCAAGCATGTAAGCGATGGCAGCAATTATGGTAAGACACGAACTGGCATATCAGGAGGAGGGAGCACGGAGCGTTATCCTCGCGATGTTTTGCGGTTTAAATGGGATACACAGCGTGAGAGGCTGCATCCGACCCAAAAACCATTAGAGGCATGTAAGTATTTTATCCGCACATACACCAATTCTGGGGATACGGTTTTAGATAGCTGCATGGGGAGCAATACAACAGGTGTGGCCTGCCAGGAGCTGGGCCGGGAGTACATAGGGATAGAAAAAGATACTGTAAACTATCGCATTGCCCTTGATAGGGTAGATTTCAAATTTGACGGAGGTGCGTCATGAAAAATGCAGGAATCAGATGCGGCAATTTTGTATGCCAAGAACTTAATAAGAACGGAGAGTGCACAATAGAAGGACCGCAAGGGAAACCTTGTGTTATGGACTGTTCATATCATTCAGATTGCACAGTGTGCAAGGCAAATTGCGAAGAAATCGTAACAGAAGATGGATTTATCATGAAATGATTTAAATTAACATTTGATAGAGAAGGAGGTACAAGATGGCATATGCTGAAAAAACTACGGTATCCGTGGCACGGACGAAGGCAAATATAGAAGAGCTTGTTCAAACACACGGAGCAGAACAGTTTGTGAGCGGATACAAAGCTAATATGGCGGTTATCGGATTTACAATGTCCGGGCGGCAGATTCGATTTCTGCTTCCTCTCCCAGACAAGTCGGCGAAAGAATTTTGGTATACTCCGGGCCGAGGGCAACGCCGGGCGGATGATGCGGCGCATACTGCATGGGAGCAAGCCTGCCGAAGCCGTTGGAGGGCACTGTATTTAATTGTCAAGGCTAAGCTGGAGGCGGTGGAGGCTGGTATCAGCACGGTGGAGCGGGAGTTTTTGTACGATATTGTATTGCCAGATGGACGGACGGCTGGAGAATGGATTGCACCGCAGATTGAGATGGCATACCAGACGGGGCAGATGCCAGCAATGCTGCCGATGTTGGAAAATTAAGGTTTTAAGGAGAAAGGAATGGCAAAGTGCAGTAAACAAACAGAGGATATGTGTCTATGTAGAGATTGTGCAGTTATAAACTGCGAACGGTATAACTGCCGTGAGTGCGAGACGATCACGCACGAAAGAATCCATGAAGTATTTTTCTGCAACAGTTTCCGCGAGCAGGATAGTAGCAGATAAAATTAATATTTACTAAACGGAGGAACTGGCAGTGGATAAGATATTAAAAACATGCTGGTGGTACATAGTGCTTGCTTTAGTATGGCAAGGTTTGGAGCTATTAATATACCACCAGATACAGCCGAGGGTAGTTGACGACATTATGGGACTTTTGTATTTGCCCTTTATCTACAGGGCAGTAGATTAGGATTTGTGAGGTGAAACAGATGTGTACAAAAATATGTGACTGCAATAATTGTTTTAAAAATAAGACTTGTACGTCTTGCGTTTTACAGTCGGAGGTTATATCAAAGAAAGAAATCGACTGCCAAAGAGACGGGATACAGGGATGTCCGTATAAGGTAAAATTTCCACACAAAAATAAGGAAAACTGACATTTGTGTGATTTTGAAAGGACAAGAAGGATGGCTAAAATAAAGCTTGAAATGGAACATGGCATTATGTATGAGTGTCCTAACTGTGCCGGCAAGGTTGAGATGGGGCAAGACTATTGTCAAGATTGTGGAGAACCACTGGAATGGGTGGAGGATGTTTATGATAAAGAAAGGCAGTAAGCAGTCCAAGGTCAGCCGCATCGACCGCAGCAAGGCCCTGGCCGCTCAGGCCGACGAGGCCATCAAGGAGCGCATCCGGACGGCGCCGGCCTACATGTACACCAGCCTGTGCCCGGTTCCGGAGCTGCGGGAGCCGCCGAAGGGAGTGATATGGTACTATGAGACAATGTTACATAGACAACGGGCGTCACGGGTGTGATGGTCAGCGCAACAACAAGGGCAGGATACGGTACGGGTGCTGGGCGTGTCCGCATCTGGATGCAGGAGGAGGTGATGCCGGTGAAACAGACAGAAGCACTGGAAGAAGTGGCAAGGCTGGCCGCAAAGGAAGCGGTCAAAGAACATGAGAAACAGACACAGAGAAATAAGCGCACAAAGATTTTCCAGAATACTAAGAAGTTGATGGAGAATTATAACAGAATTTGTCAGAGTGTGGAAGAGGGCGTGGCGGAGCTTTCTGATATGGACAATAGGGAAGAACTGGAGGAGTTCACGGAGGAGGATATTTTTATCAACAGCATTCTTAAGAGCAAGCTCCGGAGCGTTGTCATGATAGGTCACATAGACAAGTGCCTGAAGCTCCTGGAGGATGAGGAGTGTCGGAAAAATACGCATGAGAAGTATCTGGCCTTTAAGTATTTCTATCTGGATGGGATGACATACGAGAATATTGCAGAGATTTACGGATATGGAGAGCGGACGGCCAGACGGTGGATAACGGAGCTTACAGGGATACTTAGTGTATACCTCTTTGGTTCAGACGCCCTTATGCTGGATTAGGGCCTTGACAGGAGCATGTCAAAATCGTGTCCTTGCCATGTCCGTTTGGACGATTTATAATTGTAATATGCAAAATTGGATGAAGCGGAAAGCTGATTGGTTTTGCACCCTCCCCATTTAAGCAACGGCCGCCAGGTATCACAGCCTGGCGGCTGGCTAACCGGTATTGTGTAATCCCTCATAAGACAGACCTGTACTTTAACGGGACAATGCCGCAGGGTACACAACCGGTGAGGTATCTGGTTTTATCCCCCATGATGTTTTCCAGATACGATTAGGGCATCCTAGAGATAGGGTGTCCTTTTATTATGAGTAGCTTATACTCATTAAATATTCTAATTTGACAGAATCGAACATTTGTTCTATACTGTGGTTACGAAGAGAAGATGTGGATGTGTTTTTGTAAGATTTGTGGAATTGGGAGGGGGATGATTATGGATAATTTAAATCTTGATAATATTGAACAATTACTTCAATCTGAACCTTCTGAAAAGTTACTTTTTAAAGCAATCAAAGCTCTTAAAGTTGAAAAGAAGAATAGGAAATCACGATGGATATTAGTAGTTATATGTTGTATCCTCGGTTCCATAGTCGGAATTCATAAAGAAACAGTCACTATTTTCAGAGAAAGTATAGATGCTATTTTAAATGTTTCACTAGCACTTTTCGGAGTGATTTTCACTGGATATTCCTTGCTACAAGCCTTTATGAATAAACAGATGTTACTTCAACTTCTAAAAGACACAAAAGTATGTGACGGAGGAGAAAAGAGTAGATTACAAGATATCAATGAGAATTTTGTATATTTAATGCTATTGTATGTTATTGCGATAATTGTAACATTGATTATGAAAATAGTGATGTTTTGTTTGCCTGACAGTTTTACATTATTTTTAAACATGATAGTAAATAATGTGATTGCAGTAAGTTTAATTGCGGTTTATTTTATTTTTATTGGAATAATACTGTGGAGGACAGTTAGTTTCGTTTCTACAATTTTTCAACTGTTCAATATATATGCTGTGACAAGAGTTCTTGAAATGATAGATGAGGAAGAAAAGCCATAATTTATCATATAAAAGGCGATGATTAGGGGCCACCTCCGGGCGGCTCTTTTTCTTTACCAAAACGATTGGAGGTGAGCCAGATGGCATTAACGCCAAAACAGAAGATATTTGCAGATGAATACCTAATTGACCTTAATGCCACCAGGGCTTACAAGGTCGCGTATTCGAAGGTCAAGAAGGATGAAGCAGCTAGGGCTAACGGTAGTAGATTGCTAACAAATGCTAACGTTGCAGATTATATTGAGAAACGTATGAAAGAACGCGAGAAGCGCACAAAGATAACCCAGGATATGGTACTACAGGAACTGGCAAAATTGGGCTTCTTCGACATCCGGAAGCTGTTTGATGACAGTGGAAAGCCATTGGATATTGCAAGTCTGGACAATGAAACGGCGGCATGCATTGCCGGCCTGGAAGTCATGGATGTTTATGAGGGGGCTAGAGAGGATAAGGAGTTTGTTGGATATATCAAAAAATACAAACTGTCCGATAAGCTTAAGGCATTGGAGCTCCTGGGGCGTCATCTGGGGATGTTCAAAGACAAGGTGGAGCTGTCAGGTGGCCTGGATACCGAAAAGACCAAACTGGATGACCTTCTTGAGCAGATGCGTGGTGGTGGGTAATGAGTGCGGAGAGATTGCTGCTGTCGGATAAGTACAAGGCGTTCCTGCGTTGTGATGCGCCGGTGGAGTTCCTGGAGGGTACCACGGCAGCCGGAAAGACTACGGTAGGCCTGTTCAAGTTCATGCTTAAGGTAGCCGAAAGCCCAAAGAAGCTGCACATCCTGGCTGCGGATGATACAGGCGCCGCCGAGAAGAACATCATCCAGAAGGACCTGGGTATCCTGGATGACTTCGGCGTACTGGTGGAGTACAAAGGTAACGGCGGAGGTGGTTATAACATGCCCCACATCCTCTTCCACACATCCGGCGGTGATAAGATAATCTTTGTTGTCGGCTATGGCAACAAGCGCAAGTGGAAGGATGCACTGGGCGGCCAGTACGGATGCCTGTACATTGATGAGATTAACACGGCCGACATAGAGTTTGTGCGTGAGGCCGCCATGCGGAGTGATTACCTGATGGCCACGCTCAATCCGGATGACCCTGGCCTAGATGTCTACAAGGAGTATATCAACTGCTCCCGGCCATTGCCCGAATGGGAATCAGAGACACCAAAGGAAATTAAAGACGAATTGCAAGAGGAGCCAAAACCCGGCTGGGTACATTGGTTCTTTTCTTTTGCCCATAACCTGGGCCTGAGCAAGGAAAAACTGGAACAGATAATGACCAATACCCCGAAGGGAACGAAAATCTGGAAGAATAAGATTCAAGGCCTGCGTGGTAAGGCAACCGGATTGATATTCTCCAACTTTGAGCGGTCTAAGCATGTCATCACAGTCCAGCAGGCCAAGGCACTGAAATTTAAAAAGTTCACTGCGGCCCTGGACACATCCTACTCTTCCAAGTCCCCGGATACCATAGCCATGATATTCCAGGGAATCACGGAGGATAGGAAACTTATCACCCTGTCCGAAAAAGTCTATAACAATTCCAAGCTTGACATCCCGCTGGCGCCCAGTGACACAGCAGTCAAGTTTGTGGGCTTCCTGGAGCAGTGCCGGAAGGATTGGGGATTTGCCAAGGATGTGTACATAGACAATGCGGACCAGGCGACCATCACGGAGCTGCGCAAATACAAGCGGCTTAAGGGCTGCCTGTATAATTTTTACGATTCCTACAAGCGACCGGAGATTTTGGACCGTATCAACCTGCAGCTGGGCTGGATACAGCAGGGCTGTTACCTGGTAGTTGATACCTGCATGGAGCATCTGTCCGAGTTGGACCGGTACAGCTGGGATGATGAGAAGGACAAGCCAGAGGACAGGAACGACCATACCATTAATGCCAATCAGTATGCATGGATACCATACCGGAACCTGATTGGATTTGAGGAGGCTGAGAAGAAATGAGGTGGCTGAACAACATGAATGAGACAATTAAGCGTGGCATTCGTACCTGGCTGAATGTGGTGCCGGCCAGCGGGAACTGCATCCAGATTAACGAGGTCCTGGACTTCGAGGCTAATGCCATCCGGAACCGCATCTGGTACCGCGGGGATGGCAATGAGCTGGAACAGATGTACCAGCAGGCTCCCGAGTACGCTGACAAATACAAATTCTGGGCCAGCAGGTGCACTCCGGGTATGGAGATGCGCAAGATACATACCGGTCTGCCTGGGCTGATTATCCGCATCCTCTCAGGCATTGTCCTGGATGATATGAATGACTTTGACTTTGCGGATAATGACCGGCAGCGGCAACTGTGGGAGGACATTGCAAAAGATAATAAGTTCACTCGTAAAATGGAGAAGGCTTTAAAGGAGGTCCTATACATCGGGGATGGAGCCTTTAAGGTCACGATTGATACGACCGTCAGCGAGTTCCCCATCCTGGAATGGTATCCAGGGGAACGCGTTGAGATTGTCCGGAACCGGGACCGGGTGAAGGAGGTCGTGTTCAAGACGCCGTATAAGGCTGGCCATCAGCAGTATGTCCTATATGAGCATTATGGATATGGTTACATATACAACGAGTTGTACAAGGGTGACACTTCGGTGCCCCTCAATGCTATCGACGCCACCAAGGGCATCAAGGACACGAAGTTTGATGATAATGTCATCCTGGCAGTACCCTTGCAGGTGTATGAGTCCACCAAATATGAAGGACGCGGCGGCAGCATCTTTGATGGTAAGCTGGACAGCTTTGACGCCTTTGACGAGGCTTGGTCCCAGTGGATGGATGCCCTACGCGCTGGACGAGCCAGGACATATATTCCTGAGTGCCTGATACCGCACGACCCAGCGACCGGGCAGATTATTCGCCCCAATTCTTTTGATAATCAGTATTTTGCCTCTGATAACGACATGTCAGAAAGTGCGGATAACAAGGTCAACGTGGTGCAGCCAACTATCCCCCACGATAGTTATCTGGCGTCCTATTGTACAGCTTTGGACCTGTGCCTGCAGGGCGTTATCAGCCCATCCACTCTGGGGATTGATGTCAAGAAGCTGGACAACGCCGAAGCGCAGCGCGAAAAGGAAAAAGCTACCCTGTACACCCGGAATGCTATTGTGGAGGCTCTGCAGGAGACTCTTCCGGAGCTGGTCAGCGCGGCAATCAACGCTTGCAATATCCTTCATGGTAAGGGGGTGGAGGAGGTCAAAGTGGATATCCCCTTCGGTGAGTATGCAAACCCATCCTTTGAGAGCCAGGTGGAGACCCTGGCCAAGGCCCGTCCCGGCGTTCCAATGATGAGCATCGAGGCTCAGGTGGAGGAATTGTATGGTGATAGCAAGGACGATGCATGGAAACAAGAGGAGATAGCGCGATTGAAGGCAGAGCAGGGCATTGCGAAAGTGGAAGAACCCGGAATCAATACGGCTGCTGGCAGTTTTCAACTTAACATGAAGGGAGGAAAGCCAGATGAAGGTCAAGGTAATGAACCGTCTGTATCAGATGAGCCAGAAGGAGTACCAGGGACTGCTGCAGGTGGCAAAGGAACAGGTACCACTGGGTATCTACGCAATTGAGAAGCAGGGGTACGCGGAACTGCGTTGCGATAAATGCAGCAGCGTGACCCAGCTCAAGGCGTTGACACGGCAATTCAAGGCGCAGGGATTCAATGTGTATGCAAATAAGGGAGTGTATTTGTCAGAAGGAGGCACGCCTGGAGCGGAAGGGGCGCTGATGAGTGCAACATAATGAGTACGATATCGGCGCCGCCTTCAAAGCCATAGAGGATGAACTTATCAAGTCTATGATACGCAATATGGACCGACATCGGGCCGAGGAAACCAAAGAGGGTATTGAGTGGTCCATGTGGCAGGCAGAGCAGCTTAAGGCCCTGGAAAAGTATAAGAGGGATAACCGAAAACGGTATGGAAAGCAGTTTCAGAATCTCAACAAGGAAATAGGTGAGCTGATACGGATATCCAGGCAAAAAGGTAACATGCAGCAGGAAATCCAGATACTGAACGCCATTCGCAAAGGATTTCCAGCCAGGAAAATCAGCAAAGGTGCCACCGCCGAGTTTTTTAAACTGAATGAACGGAAGCTGGAAGCATTGATCGAGGCCACTACCCACGACATGGAAGCGGCGGAGACGGCTGTCCTGCGTAAAGCTAATGATGATTATCGTAAGGCAATCTTCAATGCCCAGGTTTATGCCAATACCGGTGCAGGAACCTACGAGAAGGCAGTGGACATGGCTACCAGGGACATGCTCTCACGGGGCCTTAACTGTGTAGAGTATGCCAATGGTGCCCGTCATACCCTGGCAGATTATGCCGACATGGCCATCCGGACGGCATCCAAGCGGGCGTATCTGCAAGGAGAAGGAGAGAAGCGTCAAGAATGGGGGATTACTACCGTGATTGTCAGCAAGCGCGGGAACCCGTGTCCGAAGTGCCTGCCATTTGTCGGTAAGGTCCTGATTGACGACGTCTGGTCCGGCGGAAAGAAATCCGATGGTCCGTATCCCCTCATGAGCAAGGCCGTTGCGGCCGGCCTGTATCATCCCAGATGCAAGGACAGCCACACAACGTACTTCCCCGGCATTTCCACGGCGGACGATATCTGGAGTGAAAAGGAACTGGAAGACATCGGCCAGGCCAATCAGCAGGAGGCTGAACGGAAGTATGCTTCAAGGCAGGTAGAGAAATATGGGCGGCTGGCGGAATATTCTTTGTCACCAGAAAATCAGAAGCAGTATAAACAGAAATCCGAGAAATGGGAGGGGGAGGCAGGGGAGAGATACACGGTTTCAGATGAGATAAAGGTGTATCGGGATGATACACCTGAGAAAATGATAGATTTAGTCGATAAATACACGGAGGATGAATTTGTTGTGCTTAAGGAGACGGCTGAACATGCGTATGCGTATGACCCGGATACAGACACAATTGTAGTTAACCCAGCCCATCCGTTGTATGAATATTATGACTATAGAGAGGTCATGATACATGAATTGGCGCACCGGATTGACCACAACGAGTTTGGAAGCCCAATGAATGTACAGTTTACGGATGCTATTTTAGAATCAGAGAAAAGGTTGCTGAAAGATGCGGATAGATATAATAAATTATTTGCTCCTGGAGGAGAACTGGAGTATAATAACCTCATCAGCGATATACTGGGGTGCCTGACAGATAATGTGATAGTGGGCGATGCCTATCATGAATCACAATATATTGGTATCCCAGGGTATTCAGAGTTGGAAGTGTTTGCAAACGTGTTCACTGCCCTTTACCAAGGGGATGATGTAACGGTTAAATTCCTCAAAGAGGAGTTGGGTGAATTATATCTTGCATTTTTGAAAGTTGTAGGTGAATAAAGCAATGATGAAGGAAGAATTCAAGAACCGGATGCGGAACGATGAGGAACTTCAGGCATTAAGACGGAAGGTATACGCAATTACCGGACAGCTTAAGGATATTTCTTTCTGCCTTGGTGGAAAATACACCCTGGAGGAATGGAAAGAGCAGTTAAGGAAAATTGTCGAGGAGCATGAAAAATCCCAGTAACCATAAAGGAGGGTATGTATGGATGATTTCCGGTTGATTTATAAGATACTCCGCATCCTTCAGAAATCAATGGACTGCGAGGAAATAGATAGGGAAATCCTATCTGCTGAAAGACTCGAACTGTCTGTACCGAAATGGAGCCGTATAATGGCCATGCTGTTGAATGAAGGGTATATTACAGGTGGGCAGACATGGAATGCCTTTGACTGCGGATACCCCAGGGTGGCGTTGACAAGGCCTGAGATTACGTTGAAGGGCCTTGAATATCTGGAAGAAAATACTTTGATGAAGAAAGCAGCAAACCTCGCAAAAGGAATAAAGGATACAATACCGGGATTATAACCACCAGTCATTAATGGCCGGTGGTATTTTATTTGTTGCGATATCGCAACGGAAAGAGAGGGAAACATATGAATTTTTTGGACGCACTGAATCAGATGAAAAAAGGTATCCCAATGAAACTCCCGTCCTGGGGAGGGTATTGGTGCTGGGACCCGAAGAAGGAAACCGTCGTCATGTACACAAAGGATAATCAGCGGCTTGATATTCGCGAAACACAAAGAGTGGAATATACATTGCAGAATGTGCTGTCGGATGAATGGGATGTCGCCAATGGGGAAAACACACCCATCTTGGGTGGAACTGCCACCTTTGGTTTCGGCGATGCCGTTAAATACATGAAACGCGGATTAAAAGTTAAAAGACAGGGATGGAATGGGAAAAACCAGTATATCGAACTGGCAACCAGTATCAGCTATAAAAATGCAGATGGCGAGATTGTAAACTGCACGCATGATGCCATCGGAAATAAAGCCATAGCGTTTGTTGGCACGAGCGGCGTACAGATGGGATGGCTGGCAAGTCAGGCAGATATGCTGGCGGAGGACTGGATGTTTGTTGACTGATAAGATTGAGGAGTAAGCACGCAGGATTATCCTGGGTGCTATTTTTACGCCCAAACACGAGCATGGCTTTAAACTGCTGCGTGGCCAGTGACACTGATGACAATGGATGAAACGAAAATCACAGGGTGACACCCTTAAAATGGAGGTATTGACGATGAGAGACATGTTACCAATGAACTTACAGTTATTTGCAGAGCCCGCAGGCGGGGCAGGCGGCGAGGGAGTGGGAGGGGCACAGACCCAGCAGCAGGGAGCCCAGGCCAGCCAGCAGGCGGCATCCCCAATAATTGATTATGCCAAAATCCAGCAGATGCTGGAGGGAACCCTCGCAGCTAAGGAGGACACGGCCCTGAAAGCCTACTTCAAGCAGCAGGGACTCAGCCAGGAAGAAGTAGAGCAGGCGATTGCTGCATTCAAGCAGCAGAAGGCGGCATCGCAACCAGATGTGGCTGCGTTACAGCAGCAGGCCACCCAAGCCCAGGCCCTCGCCCAACAGGCACAGATGCAGGCCGCGGCAACCATGGCCGCAGTATCCCTGGGAATTGACGCCAAGACAATCCCTTATGTCCTCAAGATGGCTGATTTAGGTCAGGTCATGGGACAGGATGGGAAAATCAATGATGAGGCACTTAAGGCAGCCCTGAACAAGGTGCTGGAGGACGTGCCGGCACTGAAACCCCAGACACCAGGATCCAGCGGATTCATCCAGGTGGGCGCAGCCAGCGGGCAGCAACAGACCCAGACAACGGATGACGCCCTTAAAAAGGCGTTCGGACTTTAATGAAAGAGAGGATTAAGAAATGGCAGTATATGATTATGCAACAACCTTTACACAGCTGCTCCAGCAGAAATATGCAAAGGAGTTGTGCTCTGATGCACTGACACAGAGCAATCAGCAGGTGAAATTCATTAACGCCCAGACCATCAAGCTTCCGAGGATGGCAGTGACCGGATACAAAGACCATACCCGGACACCAGGCTTTAACTCAGGAACGCTCAGTAATGACTGGGAGGCAAAGAAACTGGAACACGACAGGGATGTTGAGTTCTGGATTGACCCCATGGACATTGACGAAACAAACCTGACCTTATCCGTAGCAAACATACAGAACACCTTTGAGACCGAACAGGCTATCCCGGAAAAAGATTCCTATCGTTATTCCAAACTTCATGCAGAACTGACCGCTTATTCTGGCCGTATCAGTACTGATGTCATCACGGCAGCCAACTTCCTGGAAGCTTTTGATGAGGAGATGGCGAGAATGGATGAGGCTGGTGTCCCGGAAGAAGGGAGAATGCTGTATGTCACCCCAACCATGAATAAGATTGTGAAGGAGGCGGAAGGACTTCAGAGGGTCATGACCGTAACGTCCCCGTCCACAATCAATCGTAAGGTACATAGCCTGGATGATGTGACCATTAAGATGGTGCCTGCGGCCAGGATGAAGACTAAGTATGACTTCACTACAGGATGTGTGGCTGCTTCTGATGCGAAGCAGATTAACTGGATTCTGATTCATACCTCTTGCGTGGTATGCCGGGATAAATACAGCTATATCAAGCTGTTTACCCCAGGAACAGATTCAAGGACGGCAGATGGGTATTTGTATCAGAACCGTTGCTACGGAGACCTGTTCCTTCTTGAAAAGAAGGTTGATGGGTGTGCCATGAATGTGGAAGCGGCCGGAGCGTAAGGAGGTAGTATGAGAGCAGTTAAGGGAAATAAAGAGTACACCATTGATGAAAGCCAGCAGAAGTCCTATCAGGACGCTGGCTTTGATATTGTGGGCGATGATGGCCAGGTGACCGCATATGGACGCGGAAAGACAATACCTTATGATGAACACATGAAGGCAGTGAAAGAGATTGAGCGCCTTCAGGACCTGGCGGCTGAAAGGGATGCCGAAAATGTAGCGTTGAGGGAGGAACTTGCTTCACTCCGGGCCGCAAAGCAGGAACCGGCAAAGAAAGCGGAGAGTAAAAAGGCAGGTGAGTAATATGCCCTATGAACCCTATGTCACATATGAATATTACTGTGATGTATACAAGGGGACCGTAATCCCCATGGATGAGCTGGACAGGGCCCTTAAGCAGGCCAGCCGCCACGTTGATTCCCTGACCTACAACCGGATTGTAGGCCGGGGATTTTCTAATCTGACGGCCTTCCAGCAGGAAACCATACAGGAAGTGGTCTGCCAGCAGGCGGACTTTGAGTATGAGAACGCGGACGAGATTAATACCATCCTGCATGGCTACAGCATCAACGGTGTATCCGCACAGTTCGGTAGCAGCTGGAACGTATTTACAGACAAGGGTGTAGCCATGAAGCGCGATGTGTACGCTCTGCTGTCCCAGACGGGTCTGTGCTGCCGGTTAGCGAGGTGAGGCTATGAAATACCCATGTTTAGTGCCAAAACGGCTATGCAGGACGGATATACACGTCCATCTGGAATCAGAGGATACAGACAACCGCGGCCATCCAGAGAAGGTAGTGGACTTGGACCTAAAATGTAACTTCCAGGACCGGGCCAAGACCATTCTGACCACAGAAAAGAAGCTGGTGCAGATAACCGGCACAGCCATGTTCCCTGGGGACATTGCCCCGGACTTTCCGACTCTCAGCGGCGGTACCGTTATCATATTCGGGGAAGAGCGGAGGATTGAGCAGGGGATGAAAGCCAGGAACCCGGATGGGACAGTGAACTATTGCCAACTGGAGGTGGTCTGATGAAGGTTACATCAACTGTGAAAATGAACTTCCCGCGGATTAAACAACTTACACAGGCGGCGGTGATAGCTTTGGAGCAGACAGCTGAGAATTTACATACAGAGATAGTACAATCTCAAGTAGTACCGCGGGATACAGGGGCGCTACAAGGAGAAAAAGGATTTTTTGTAGATTATTCTGAAACTCAGAATGGAAAAGTATCTCTTGTACATGAAGGGCCATATGCCCGCCGACTTTATTATCATCCAGAGTACAATTTCCGAATGGACGAAAACCCAAACGCCAAGGGACACTGGTTTGAGGACTGGGAGGCCGGAGGCCGTAAAGCTGAATTCGCTCCAAAAGTGTTTAAACAAATTTATAAGAAAGTAGGTGGTGTATGATGCTGACACTGGACGACATCCGGGGATATATAGGAAGCCTTGGGATTGTAGATGATAGGAATGCCTATATCGGGAAGCTGAACAGCAAGAAGGACCATTCCATTGGTGTATATCACCGGCAGGGCAGCGGTCCTCCTGTGATGGCCCTGGGCGGCCATGACTACAGCAGCTACGATGTCCGGCGCATATCACTGCTGGTCCATTGGGACAAGGATGTGCAGGCATCAGAGCGGGCTGCCTATGCACTATATGAGAAACTTAAAAACGTATCCAGCTTATCCATAGGGGATACACCCATCAATTGCATCATCCTCCAGGTCCCGGAACCGGTGGACGTGGGGACGGATGATAAGGGTGTCTACGAATATGTGATATGGCTGGAATTTGTATATCAGAGAAAGTGAGGTATAAGAGATGGCAGATGCAGCAAAGGGAAAAGTGTATCCCGTGCATAACAATGTGTTTAAGTTTGGCACTGCGGGCCTTGAGAGTACAACTGAACAGATGGTGATGCCAGCCGATCTGGAGAACTTTGCACCATCCATAGACGGTACCGTTGAGGAGTGGTATTCCATGGATGCTGCCGGATGGGCCAAGGCTGCCATGACCGGTAAGAAACTTGGGTTCAGCTTCAAGGGAAAACGGTCGGTTGGGGACCCGGGGAATGATTATATTGCCGGCCTGGCGTGGAAGTTTGGACAGGACGTGATGACCAAGTTTGAGTGGACCATGGTCAGCGGAGCAAAGCTGGCCTGTGACGTAGTCGTTAATGTGACGACGCCCGGAGGTGGTGACACGACAAATATTGACGGTCTGGAGTTTGAGGTGACGGGTTATGGTAAGCCAACTTTCACTCCAGCGCAATCATCAACAGTATAAGGAGGGTTGGACAATGGCGAGAAAAGTAGATATCACGGATAAGCTGAGTTTTGAAGGGAATCCATCCCTGGTCATCAAGGGAAAGGCCATAGAAGTGAATGCGGATGCTCCGACCATGCTTAAGGTCATGGGGCTGATGTCGGCGAATGACCCTGGTGCACAGGAAATCCTGGAGGCCTACGACATGATGTTCCCAGAAAAATCCAAGAAAGAGATAGAGAGGATGAAACTGGGATTCAATGACCTGATTATTGTAGTCCAGGAAGCCGTCCAGCTCATTTCCGGTACGGAGGAACCTGCCGGGGGAGAGCAGTGACCCGTACTACGATATGTTTGAGGACTGGGACCTGATAGTCTCCAGCTTTTTGTCGCAGTACGGGTTAAGAATCAGGACGAAAGAATTTGAAACAGTCTCCTGGGACGAGTTCAGGGCATTGATTGCCGGCCTGTCCCCGGAGACTGCCTTGGGACGGGTGGTGGCTATCCGGTCAGAGACGGATAAGGACATTATCAAGCATTATACAAAGGACCAGCGCCGGATATATGATGACTGGCGTAACCGGGAAATGAAAGAAATGGATGAGAAAACCTTCGAGAAGGAAATGGCCAACCTGGAGAAGATGTTCGCGGCCATGTGTGGATAGGAGGTGGTACCGTGGCTGACAGCGTAGGCCAGATTGGCCTTGACCTTGTGGTCAACCAGAATCAATTCAAGCAGCAGATGGCGGGCATCCAGGGGCTGGCCAAAAAGGCAGGTGCCGCCCTGGCGGCGGCATTTGCGGTAAAAAAAATCATAGACTTCGGTGCAAAATGCATTGAATTGGGTTCCGACCTTTCGGAAGTCCAGAATGTGGTGGATGTCACATTCCCACGGATGTCCAAACAGGTGGATGACTTCGCTAAGAATGCCATAACCTCTTTCGGTTTGTCAGAGACCATGGCCAAGAAGTTTACCGGAACGTTCGGGGCAATGGCCAAGGCTTTTGGCTTTGGTGAACAGGCAGCCTATGAGATGTCCACGGCCTTGACTGGCCTGGCCGGTGATGTGGCATCCTTCTACAACATTAGCCAGGACGAGGCCTATACCAAGCTGAAATCAGTCTTTACTGGTGAGACGGAATCCCTGAAGGACTTGGGTATTGTTATGACCCAGAGTGCCCTGGACAGCTATGCTCTCGCCAATGGCTTTGGAAAAACCACGGCTAAAATGTCAGAGATGGAAAAGGTGGCCCTGCGGTACAAGTTTGTGCAGGACCAGCTGTCCCTTGCATCCGGGGACTTCATACGGACGGCTGACGGCTGGGCAAACCAGGTTAGGGTCCTGAAGTTACAGTTTGACAGTCTTAAAGCCACAATCGGTCAGGGTCTTATAAATGTGCTGACACCGGTCATACAGGTAATCAATCGTATCATCAGCAAGCTGATGAGCCTGGCCAATGCATTCAAGGCATTCACGGAGATGGTGACCGGTAAGAAGGGCGGGGGAGGAGCATCTACCGCCGCCGCAGGAATGGAGGCAGTGGCACAGGCCGCTGACAAGGCCGGAGCAGCTGCCGGAGGGGCAGGAGGTGCCGCTAAAAAGGCCGCCAAGGACATGAAAAGTGTCAGCACAGGCATTGATGAACTCAATATCATCAACCCGGAGACAGACTCCGGTAGCGGTGGTTCCGGAGGCGGTGCGGATGGTGGGTACTCTGCGGATGAGTTCGACATGGGCGAACTTGATACATCGGCCGCGGATGAGATGGACAGCAAGTATGCAGGGCTAATTGAAAAGGCAAAGGAACTTGCTGGGTTGTTCAAAGAAGGCTTCTGGGATGGTTTTGGAGATACATCCGTATTTGACAGCATTCAAGCCTCCATAGACAGCATCAAGGGAAGCCTGGGGGATATATTCACATCGCCGGAGGTGTTGGCTTCGGCTAATTCATTTGCTGACCAGATGGCCTATAGCCTGGGGCAGGTTGCAGGTTCCATGGCGAGCGTAGGGGCGTCCATAGCGGATAACCTGCTGGGCGGTATCAGCCTGTTCCTGCAGCAAAATAAAGACCGAATCAAGGAATATCTCGTGTCCATGTTCGACATAGGCTCACGGATGGCAGAAATAAGCGGGAATTTTTCCAAAGCACTTGCAACGGTATTTTCATCCCTCAGGAGTAACAGCGCGAAGCAGATTACAGCAGATATTATCGGAATATTTTCCGAGGCCTTCATGGGGGCCACGGAATTGGCTGGGACATTTGCGGCAGATGTGCTGGACACCATTACAGCCCCATTCGTAGAAAATGCGGATTATATCAGGACAACCCTGGAGGATACATTCAGCGCGGTTGAACCTATCTTTTCTACAATCAAAGATTTGGTTGCGGAGACTTTTGAAAAGATTGGCACAACATATGATGAACATGTGGCGCCAATGCTGGCAACCTTCAAACAAGGGTTCACGGAAATCGGAACACTGTTGCTTGATGTCTATAACACATATTTCCTTCCAGTATTGCAGAACCTATCCACACGATTTGTGGAATTCAAAGACCAGTACCTCAGTCCATTAATTGATAAATTTATGGAATTTGGCGGAAAAGTGGCTGATGCAGTCACCAAATTGTGGACGGGGGCCATACAGCCATTCATCGAATGGTTTATTACAAATGTAGCGCCAGTTATAGCTTCATGTTTGCAGAGCGCCATTGACACATTCTTCGGATTCTGGGAATCCGTTTCCGGCATCATAGAGGGATTGCTCACGGCGCTAGGTGGTGTGATTGACTTCATTGTCGGCGTATTCACTGGTGACTGGAGTCTTGCTTGGGAAGGAATCAAGGAGATATTCTCCGGTATCTGGGAGGCATTGAAGGAGCTTGTATCTGGTGCCGTAACATTCATCCAAAACGTTGTTAACATGGCTTGGACTGCCATATCCGGGGCAACCAGTACCATCTGGAACGGAATTAAGGCACTCTTGAATACTCTTTGGAATTGGCTTAAGTCTCTGGCCAATACATTGTTCAATGCTATCAAGACATCCATCAGCACAGCCTGGGAGAATGTCAAGAGTAAGACATCAGAAATATGGGAATCCATTAAGGAATTTGTTTCAGGCCTGTGGGATACAATCAAGACGGCAGTGGATGAGAAGTTCACGGCTATGAAAGACGCGATTACCGGCGCATGGGACACGGTGAAGGAAAAGACAAAAGAAACCTGGGACGGTATCTGGGCAGATATAAAGGGCATTATCAACATGATTATTGATGGTGTGGAGAACATGGCCAACAGGGTTATTGATGCGATTAATGCCATGATAGACGCCGTAAATGAGGTGGCGGATAAGATACCGGGCATCGGCGCCGATTTTATCCCGAATATACCGAACATCCATCTTCCACGGTTGGCCCAAGGCGGTTTCGTCCGGGCCAACACCCCGCAGCTGGCCATGATTGGTGATAACCGGCACTATGGTGAGATTGTGGCGCCTGAAGATAAGATGCAGGAAATGGTGGACCGGGCAGTGGCTTTAGCGTCCCAAACAAGCAGTAATGGCATGAGCGACTACTATTTGGAAATCATGGTGCAACTGCTCAGGAACATCATAGACCTGATTGAACGGATGGACTTGACGGTCAATATCGACATCCGGGAAATAAAGAAGAAATTGGTGGAGCTGGATAAGCGCAGCGGGTATACCCTGCGGCCAACGTAAGGAGGTGGAGTGGATTGCCAATCTATATCAACGGACATGAATACCCAAACTATGACCGGGGGCCGGGCCTTACCATTGCTACGAACGTGAACCAGGGCAAGAATGCCCTGGGGGAATTCGTAGGGCAGCGCGTGGGCCGTGACCAGGATAAGATTGACGGCCTGCAGTGGTCCTATCTGGATGCGGCGACCTGGAGTAGCATCCTTAAAGAGTTTGAGGAGTTTGTGGTGACGGTCAAGTTTCCCGACATGAAAAACAACTGCTGGAAGACGGAGCGGATGTATCCGGGGAACCGGACGGCCAAGATAGACGAGATAGGTCCGGATGGGCTGCCCACCATGTATAAAGACTGTAAGGTGAACCTGATAGACTGCGGGGTGATGGAGTAGTGCAGGCGGCAAGTAATGAATATAAGGACATGATGCGCAGGAAGTGGAGGAACCCACTGTCTCATCTGCGTGTCACCATCGGCCTGATTAACCAACAGGCCCAGGCATCCGCCTACATACCTGAGCCGGATATGTATACTTATTATTCCGACCTAGTGAAGCCCATGGATAACTACAAGGTACAGGAGCTGTATGCAACCTGTGACCAGGATTATACCACGGTGGATGGCAGTATGTACTTCCTTCCCAGGGATGCAGCAGACGTGGTGCTCAACCAGGGAATCGTGACGGATGGCCTTCAGGGGGCAATTGAAATCCAGTTTCCCGTTCAATACGACATTAAAGGGCTGACCGTGGAATTTGGCAAGGCGTATCCGGTGGATTTCAGTATCATATCAGATGGCAATACCGTAGAAATAACCGGGAATGCCAGCGGGCATTATGTAACGGAGGAGATATTTCCGGCTGCAACCTTCCTCCGTTTTGTGCCGTCTGTCATGGCCAATGGACAGAGCAGACTGCGCATTAACCAAATAACGATGGGCATAGGCATCTATTTTGACAGCAAAAAAATACTGTCCGCAACCAAAAAAGAACATATCAGTCCTATATCGGAGGAGTTGACAACCATAGATTTTTCCGTAACGGTGGATAATAAGGACCGGGCCTATGATGTGGAGAATGAAGAAAGTACAGTGAACTTCTTGGAAATTGGTCAGAGTATCAAGGCGCTTTACGGCCAGGCCATGGATGATGGAACGATTGAGTGGATACCGGGAACGTCACTTGCACTGAAATCATGGTCAGCTGATGATACGGAGATGGACTTCCAGGCATCAGACTGTTTTGAGGGGATGGACGGCACATATTACCGTGGCCGGTATCATCCGGACGGTATGAGCCTGTATGACATGGCTGTGGATGTCCTTGCGGATGCCCAGGTGGATTACCGGGACTACTGGATAGATCCATATCTTAAGGACGTTCTGGTGGTTAATCCGATGCCGGTGGTAGCGCATAAGGAAGCCCTGCAGCTGATTGCTAATGCCGGCAGATGTATCCTGTACCAGGACCGGACCGGCAGGATAATCCTTAAGTCCAGTTTTGTACCGGATATGGAGGCGGCGTCTGATAACGAGACATACTTTTCCCATGCGTCAGCCATACTTGACCACGCGGAAAAGGAAGCGTATGCCCTGCCTGGTCAGGATTACACAGGCACATCCGGCGCACAGTATTTCCTTCCCAGGCAGACGACCAATGGAGCCACATATCTCAATACGGGCTATGTGTCTGAGGCCGTCGCCGAGGAAGATGGGCTGTTTACGGACAATCCCACAGTGGAAATAACTACGGAGGCGGCATACAAGTGTTTTGGACTAACCCTGGAATTTGGTCGCAACTGGCCGGATACAGTTATCTTCCATGCCTACTACAATAACGCGGCTATGGAAGATTATACAGTCCCTGGATTGACACAGACTTACGTGGTCAGCCATGAGTTCCCAGAGTTTGACCGGTTGGTGCTGGAATTTTCCAAGGGATGTCCCAATAACCGTGTAGTGCTGGACAATATAATCTTCGGCGACAGCACTGATTATGTCCTGGAATATGGTGTAGAGTTGACCAAGACCCCAAAGGGCACGCAACTGACCAAGGTTAGGGAACTGCAGGTCGTACGCACCATATACAATCTCAGTACAGAGGATGCAAAGGAGCTGGCAAGGGAGACCATAAGTGTAACCGCTTTAGACAACCGATATACGTTTTATTTTTCTAATCCATCCTATGATTTAAAGACATACGTCCCGGTTTATGTGGAGGCAACCAATATGGTTCAGAACGGGTCTTTTGATACCGGCGTGACCGGATGGATCAACGCACAGTATGACGCAGCCAGAAAATGCACATACGTTGTCTCGGAAGATGGAAACGCAGTCCACATAGTACAAACTGTACAGATGATATCCGGACATAAATATTACTTGCGGGGGAATTTCATGCGGGAGGAATCGCCCGGTGAGTATTCGGGAAATGATGAATGCGATTTGGTCAGGGCGATTGCCAATAGAGAATCATTTAATATTAATCTACGTCCAGAGACTATTACGCCAGATGGAGTGTGGCATACCAAATCAGCCATTGACACGGTTGAGGCAACAGGAGAGTGGGACCTAAGGATTTATACCTATGGAAACAAAAGGCTTTATATAGATTCAATTCTTTTGGTAGATTTGACAGCAGCTTGGGGAATCGGGAATGAACCGGATATAGAGTGGTGTGATAAGTTCATCGGCTATTTCACTGGTATTGCAAGTATCCCGAAATATGGGTGTGAGATTGTGGATAGTAGTGCCTATTACGCAACGGTGGAGCTTACAGGAATCACAGGGCCGACAGAGGTGGTCGTTACAGGCAGGGAATATGTTACTACCCAGCCCAAGGTAAGCAGACAGCTAAATCCTACCGGCAGCCTGGAGGCGTGGAATAATCCGCTTGTGTCCGACACGGTCCATGCCGCGAACCTGGCGGATTGGATTGGGGACTACATGAAATCAGACCGGGAATATGACCTGTCATACCGGGGAGAGCCACGGATTGATGCCAACGACATAGCATTCCTGGAAAATAAGTATGTGCCTGACCTACTGATACGGGTAACGGACCATACCCTGAAATTTAATGGTGGGCTTAGCGGTACCATCAAGGCAAGGAGGGACATGAGTTATGTGGCAACAGCCAAAAACAGACTGGCAGGCCAGTGATTATTTTAATATCGGTGACTACAACCGCATCAAGGGCAACATCAATGAGATACGGACCCAGGCGCTTACTCTGTGGCCGGACTTTAAGTTTGAGGAGATGGGAGAGGATAAGACCTATCAGGATTATGGGTTTTATGCCGATGAAATTAACCGCTTTGAGGCCAATATAGACCACGTCTGCGTAGGGACATTCCCCTTCAATGTAGGAGAGAGGCAGTTTTATCATGACAACGGCCCATTCATTGACTGGCAAGAGCTGAACCGTATTGAATCCGCCTGCCTGAAGATATACAGGAACATATTAGGAAGGGCCGAAGGAATCAGACGCCTGGCTTTCACACTTAATGGAGGTGCATTTGAGTAATGAGTTTAAAAACAGATTATAGGGACGATATATATGAGGGTTCCAGACGATGGAGGTTGACCCAGAACGAGGATGGCACCTATGGTATATCAGATGCCACTACCTATACACAAAAGGGCGACAGTTTTGGACAGAATGACATTAACGCTACGAATAGGGCAGTGAATGCCCTGAACCATGTTGTACCCGTCACACTTCAAGCATCCGGGTGGAGCACTGCGGCCCCATATACCCAGACTGTGCCGATAGAGGGGCTGACAACGGAGGACAACCCCATACTGGTAAAGGTGATTGCAGACGGGGCGACGCCGGAACAGGTGAAAGCGTATAACAAGGCATTTGGGATGATTGACGATGGGGACACGGCAGATGGCCAGGCAACATTTAAATGTTACAATAAGAAACCCACGATTGACCTAACCGTGGGCTTGAAAGGAGTGTAAAGACAGATGGGAGAAATATTGATGACAGGCGGGAGCGGAGGCGGAACTGGAAGTGATGAGTGCACAGCCAAACTCGACCATGTGCTGGCTGGGGAGACTGCGGTCACATCGGATAGTAATGACGAGCCTGGCACAGGGCGAATGACGGTTAACAGTGTACTGTCTTTTAGTGTTGCGCCGTATTCTGGGCGGCGCGTATTAGTAAAATGGCAAGTCCCTAACCCCATTCCAGGAAAACCGTTTAGTGGGGTTATTATAAAAGTTAGCGCGGGAGGTTATCCAGCTTGGAATGCACCTACTTATGATGCAAGTTATGCAGGAGTAGGTAGTAGTACTGCTCCCGGTAATTGGTCACAAGCTTTTATAGATTTACCTAATTTAAATACAACATATTATTTTACTTGTTTCGAGTATGTGAGAACTAGTTTCGGAGATATATATAGTCCAGTATATGACCCGTCGTCAGTTAAGCATGCTGTGTATACGACCGTAGGACCTTCGTTAGTTACTATAACTGGAACCCAAAGCTTCACAATTCCATATGGATTTACAACTGCGGATATATTTTGTGTAGGTGGGGGTGGTAGTGGGGGCAACGGATACCGTTTTACAGGAAACGCTTATCAGCAAGGCGGTGGAGGCGGCGGCGGTGGATATACTACCACGGCTTTAAATATCAGTGTAGCAATGGGGCAAGTATTAAATTGTGTAGTAGGTGCTGGTGGTTCTCCCAATGGTTCGCTTTCGGGTGCTGGCGGTACAGGAGGCTCGACTTCGGTGTCAAGAAGCGGTGCTGTCTTATGTACGGCTAATGGTGGATACGGAGGTTTCAACGCTAATTCAGGCAACGGTGCGTCCGGCGGTTCTGCTGGCGGTTCAGGTGGGTATAACGATTTAACTTCACAGCCAATTATAAGAGCAGGTGAAGGCGGTAAATCAGATGGAGGTGGATGGAGTAATCATCCAGGACAAGGACGTACAACAAGGGCTTTTGGTGAAGCTGGCAATACTCTATACTCTGGCGGCGGCGGTGGTGGTGGAGTTACTAATGGTAATCCTGGTAATGGCGGCGCTGGCGGTGGAGCTGGTGGTGGTGGCCTTTATAACGCTGGTAATTCAGGTGCCGCTAATACTGGTGGAGCTGGTGGTGGAGGTGGCGGAGCTTCTTATGGAAATACTTTATGGGGTGGTTCTGGCGGCTCAGGGGTTATTTTAATCAGATTAAAATAGGAGGATTAATATGGTAGCACACGAAGTATTCGCAATGATATCTAGCGAAACGGTACAGAATGTGGTGGTAGGACAATATGAAGAAACCAACCGGGTGACACGGTGTGTCTATGGTGACGATGCTTTTACAGTGGATTGCATGCAATATCCCTGCGAGATAGGAGACAAGTACATAAACGGCGTGTTTTACAAGGCCGATGGAATAACACCAATCAATAGGCTGCCGACTGACAAAGAAGATATTCAGCAGTTAAAGGCAGATAATGCACAGTTAACAGTAGCAATGGCAGACATGATAGGAGGTGTAATGTAATGTTATCTAACATACAGCGCAACATCATTATACGGGCGCTGGAGATCCGGAAGAATCAGGGCGAGGAGCCGGCAGACATCCTGGATGGGTATACAAATCTAACTGAAACGGAAAAGGCGGATATACTGGCAATGGTCATGCCAGGAAAGGAGCAGCCATGGGAAAGATATTAATACCTGGAGGGGGCGGAGGCGCAGATCTGGATGTAATTACAGCTACAGCGCCAGACGTAAGAAAGAATAAAGTAATCGTTGATAAGGACGGGGAGCCATTAGCCGGAGTCATGAATGAACAGGCGGGAGGAACATTTATGCCTGGAACATCGGACCGGGTTTTAGTTCCGGCGAACACGTTTGTAACATCGGCCATCATCATGAAGGGGGATCCAAACCTTGTCGCAGGTAACATAAAAAAGGATGTGCCGATATTTGGAGTTATCGGAAGTCAAGACGGGTATGTCGTGTCAGCAAATCACCTGTATAAATACGGGAGCAATGTTGCTGGATTCTATCGAAATACCGGTACAATCACGTTTGAATCCAATGCAATATACGTATCTTCGGGCGGCGCTAGAATGGATTCAACAAAGGTTTATAATTTCACCGGATATAAATACTTAAAAGTCCACATGAATGTGACGGCGGGAGGAACAGGACAGCACATGCTAAGCATACACAGACATTCAAACAGCACATTCATGAAATCACAAGATGGAATGGGAAGTGGAAACCAAATCGTAACCATTAATATATCTGATATATATTACAGTGATGCTATAGATGTTGTTTACACCGGTATATGGGGGCAGGTATATCAAATATGGTTGGAATAATTGCTGGTCATATTTTTAGGATATTCTTACTTGCCAAACCCATGCAGCCCAATCTTCCATAGCCCATGAGCCACTGTTTAATGTTTGACAGGTTAGACTTATTCCAGGTGCATATGATTGCGGATTTAATTTTATCGTTTGTGTATATGTTCCTCCAGCAGATATGCCTATTGTACTTTCTCCTTGATAATCATTGTTGTCTCTATATACCCTGGCGGTCATCCTAAGACTCCCTCTATTGATTGCGGAGACAATGTAATAAGTAATCGCCAGTGTTGTATAACCAGTAAAGTTATAAACTTTTGAGGTTTTAAAGACCATTGGTAAATACGTACTTTGATGGAGAATACCCCCAGATTCAAACGATGCATACTGAACCTGGGTGAAACCTGCCGGATTATTACCACGTAAATACAGGTCTGATGGGTCCGTAACATATCCACTATGACTTCCCATAACTCCAATTATAAGAGATATAAGGGTATAGGTTATTAAGCCGCCATGGGTAGCATGATTTTACTTCCGATAACTCCAACTATAAGGAGATGAAAAACATGGTTACATAAAGGGTATTTCTTTTAGTATACAATATTAAAAACAAAAAAGAAAGGTAGGTATTGAAATGTGAATGAAGAGTTATTAAAAGAAAAATTAGAAACGCACGAAAAACGTATTAATAATCATGCGGACCGCCTGGACAAATTGGAAATTCATGAGGCGGCGAGAGATGTTAAGATTGACAACCTATGTGACAAACTGGAGAAGCAGACGAGAAGCATATACGGACTGATTGGCATAGTGGCAACAGCCCTGGTAGGCTTCTTTTTTTATGCGGTCCAGCAGGGGATTTTTCATTAAGAAAGTGAGGTATAACATGTTTAAGAATTGTGTATTTAAAGCAGATGTAAATACGACACAGTGGGTTAAAGCGGCGGTAAGGAGGGCCGTAAAGACCATGGCCCAGACATTTGTGGCAACCATTGGAACGGCGGCTGCAATGGGGGAAGTCAATTGGCCCTTGGTGGCATCCGCAACCGTATTGGCCGGAATTCTGTCACTGGGAACATCCGTGGCCGGCCTGCCAGAGGTTGAGACAAAAACAAGAGCATAAAAGGAGGTGGTCCGCTATCTCCCAGCCGCCAGGGTAAAGGCGGCAGTAACTAAAAACAAAATCTCAAAAAGAAAAGAGGAAAAGATATGGCAAACATGTTAGGACATGCAGACAAAAGAACAGAGCAGCAGAGGCACGATGATGCTATTACCGGGAGAGACGACCTGACGCCAACGGCGCTTAACAACGAGGGGAATATGGTAGGGACAGGCCCGAATACAAAAAAGGAAGATACAAGGGCAGTGGGGACTACACCGGCTCCTAAAAATCCTGATAAAAAGAAAGGCCCAGGAAAGTATAAGCCCGGTAATCCGGGACCAGGAGTGAAGTAAAAGAGATACATAGATGGCCCAGGCGATGCCCTGGGTCTTTTTTTATGAAGGAGATCTACATGAAGAAAACCGCAGAGGGATTAATAAATCATTGTAAAAGCAAAATAGGAACACCATATGTTTATGGCGCCAAGGGCGAGGTCCTTACCCAGGCCATTCTGGACCGCCTTGCCAGAGAGAACCCAGGCACATACACATCCGCCTACAAGGCCAAAGCTGCCAAGTACATAGGCCAGCGCTGCACGGATTGCAGCGGCCTTATCAGCTGGTACACGGGCGTCCTGCGCGGCAGCTACAACTACCATGACACGGCCGTGGAGCGGATAGGCGTTGACCATCTGGACGAGTCCATGGTCGGTTGGGCGCTATGGAAGCCGGGCCACATCGGGGTGTACATAGGTGATGGTTGGTGTATTGAGGCCAAGGGCATCAATTACGGGACTATCAAGTCCAGAGTGACCGCTACACCCTGGCAGAAGGTCCTCAAGCTCTGCGACATCGACTATACCCCGGTACCAGTGACATACACCCAGGGCTTCCAGCCGGCCGCAGACGGCCAGCGTTGGTGGTATCAGTTTACAGACGGCAGCTATGCGGCCAATGGCTGGTACTGGCTCAGGGAGGCCACGGACGGCACCTGTGGCTGGTACCTGTTTGACAGCGAGGGCTACATGCTGACCGGCTACCAGGTGGACCCCGCCGGCGAGGCCTTCGTACTCTGTCCAGTCAAGGGCAGCGACGAGGGCAAATGCATGATTACGGATGCAAGGGGCGCGCTCCGGATTGCGGAGGAGTACGACATGGTAAATCGACGGTACGTGTTTACGTGGTAGGCCATAAAATGACATTATTTACCAGTGCAGCTCTCTTTGTAAAAGGCATACAATGGTCTTGAAAGGAGGCGCATAAATATGGATGGAAAGCGAAACGATGAACCGCCAGAACCGGCGGAAGAGTACTCTGACGAGGAACTGTTGAAGGAGTTTGAAGCAGTTAAACGCATGACCGTCCCCTTACCCATCCCGGGTCCAAAGCCGGATGAGTTTGAGAACATCTGGAAGCGGATACAGGAAGGGAAGGAGAAAGAGAAGTAAGTGAAAGACGGGTACCGGAATGGCCGGGCCCGCCTCATTTGGTAGGCAGTGACTACGATTTGCCTACCTTGCACAAGTTTTTCTATAACACGCTTGGTTACGCTATAGTACTTCTGGTTTTTCTATTTCTTGAAAATCTCTTATTTTAAAAGATAATAAGTTGCGCTATAATATTGTGTAGCACACATGGTTTTTTGACATCGACTTACGGTGCATGTCGAGTCGGTAATAATGATGCGGAATTGTGGCGCGAAAGGGAAATAGAGGGGTTAAACCACAAAATATAGTGGCTTTTGGCTTTTTAATAGATGTGAGACGGGGAAAAGAGGATATAGAGTAAAATTTTAGGTCAGCTAGATCAAAAAATGGCTGGCCTTTTTAATAGACAGAGTTTCGGCTATTTCCAACTTACCAGAGGGCGTATATAAGATCCTTTGGAAAGATGTTGGATGTTATCCATACTGGCAGAGGAAAGACGAAGTGGAGGATGTATTCTCGTGGTGGATAGAGGAGGCCATAGAGGGGCAGATGTGTTTGTTTGATATGCCGGAGTGGATAGATAACATTTAATAAATTAATGTCAATAATGGTTAAAATTTTTTGTAATCGGTTGGTATATAATGGACATGTATAAGGCTGAGGCATTAGAAAATAGAGCTTCCATACAAATCCTCCAAAGGATAGAAGCTGGAAGATGATAGATTGAGTTTGGTTATTGATAATTCAGCAAGAGAACGTTCCATCAGAACTTTCTGTATCGGTAAAAAGAACTGGATGTTTCACGATTCCATTCAGGGTGCGCAGGCAAGCGCTGTCATCTACAGCATTTCGGAAACCGCAAAGCTCAATAACCTGAGACCTTATTATTATTTTAAGCATTTACTCACAGAGCTACCCAAACTCTGTGACGAAAAAGGAAATATAGATTCTGCGAAGCTAAACCACTTATTGCCATGGGCAAAAGAGTTACCGGCTGAATGCAGAAAACCACGCCGCTAATATCTGTTAGAGGCGTTAATTTATTGGTAGGCGCAGGATTTGACGCTTACAAACAAAGGACGCGTCTCGAAATTAATCCTCGAATAAAACGAGAGTCGCCAGTTCTGAAAAATCATGTTATAATTTTTAGGAAAACAATCATTTCGAGCGATTCGCAAAAAGGAATTTCGTTAGTATCTAAATATGGATTATATCTGCCTAGTAGAAAAGGGTTGGTTGATTATGTAAGAAAGGTTTTGAGATATTACGTAAGAAAGAGGGGATGAGCTATATGAGAAAAACAGTGGAAGTACCGGCATATCATGAAATGATGCAGGAATTGTTTCAGGCCATAAAAGAATTAGGGGGATCGGGAACGATACAAGAGATTGATGATAAAACGATTGAAATATTAGGTTTATCTCCAGAAGTATTAACAATTATGCATGGTGATACCAGTAAATCAGAAGTCGAATATAGGTTGGCGTGGACAAGAACATATATGAAAAAGGTTGGAATTTTAGAGAATTCTGCACGTGGAGTATGGGCGCTAACTACGGTAGGCCGTGAATTACAGGAAATAAATTCGGATGAAATTGTTAAAAAGGTTCGTGAAATGACCTTATTAAAGATGAAAGATACGAAAGAGATAAGTCTTGAGGATCATAATTTAGAAAATGACGGCGTTGATACACCAGATGAAATCCAGACATGGCGCGAAAAACTCAAAAATGTATTAAAAAATTTAAAACCGGATGCATTTGAACGTTTAACACAACGATTATTAAGAGAGTCTGGATTTACACAAGTAAAAGTTACGGGAAAGACTGGGGATGGTGGAATTGATGGAATGGGAATAATAAAATTGAATGGAATAATTAGCTTCCATATGCTTTTTCAGTGTAAAAGATATACAGGAAGTGTGTCTGCTGGTGAAATTCGGGATTTTAGAGGAGCTATGCAGGGAAGGGCTGATAAAGGCCTGTTTATTACAACCGGTAAGTTTTCTGCGCCTGCAATTGAAGAGGCCAATAGACCTGGAGCTACTCCGATTGATTTAGTTGATGGGGATGAATTGGTAGAAAAGTTGAGAGAATTACAGTTAGGAGTTGCCCCGGTCAATGACTATGTAATTGATGATGCTTGGTTTTTATCAATTTAGGCCCCGGATTTACTGGTACATCATTTACATAGACAGTATTTATCAACCGGATAGCATCAAGCATTTAATCATAAGCAATATAAAAGGGCAAATATATGAAAAACATGCAAAAAAACACAATCCCCAAACACAGAAAACTCCATCTGATATTCAGATTCCTCCAGGGATCCAAACTCTATTTTGCCGCGGCCGTAGCCGCATCCCTGGTATCAACCATATTAAATGCCCTGACACCGCAGATTTTTCGCTTCAGCATTGATGAGGTGCTCAGTGGAAGCAGCGGAACCATCAGTAGCAGCGGAACCAGCGGAAGTTACCTGTCCAGCCACCTCTGGGTTCTGGCGCTGATGATTGTGGCGGTGGCAATCGCCTCCGGTATTTTTACCTACATCAGCCGTACCAATACAGCCAGGGCAGGGGAGAATTTTGCTAAAAATTTGCGGGATACATTATTTATCCATGTGCAGAAGCTTCCCATGAGGTGGCATGACAGGAACCAGACAGGGGATATTATCCAGCGGTGTACTTCTGATGTGGAGGTGATACGCGGATTTGTGGTTACTCAGCTTCTGGAGGTGTTCCGCACGGCCTTTCTTGTGCTTACGTCTTTTGTCATGATGTTTTCCATGAATGTGAAGCTTTCCTGCATCGTTCTCCTGTTCGTGCCGGTTGTTGTGGTGTACTCCACTGTGTTTTACCGGCTGATAGCCAAGCGGTTTACCACTGCGGACGAGGCAGAGGGAGAACTTTCCACGGTCGTGCAGGAGAATGCAACAGGAGTGCGCGTGGTGCGGGCATTCGGACGGGAACAATTTGAGATGGAGCGGTTTGACAAGAAGAATAATGCCTTTGCCAAGCTGTGGATTCGTCTGGGGACGTTATCAGGACTGTATTGGGGGATTGGGGATCTGATAACGGGGCTGCAGGTGATTGCGGTTATTATTTTCGGAGTGGTGGAAGCTGTGAATGGTTCCATATCGGTTGGTGAATTTGTGGCGTTTGCGGCTTACAATTCAACGCTGGTGTGGCCAATCCGCGGCCTTGGGCGTATTCTCTCTGATATGAGCAAGGCTGGCGTTTCGTTTGAACGTGTGGATTATATCATACGCTCCCAGGAAGAAGCCTATGGAAAGACAGATGAAAAAGGAGGGAAGGAACGCGAATATTCCAGTGGAAAGTATGATATCTCCTTCCAGCATGTATCCTTCGGATATGAGGAAGGAAAGGATGTGCTCCGGGATATTTCATTTACAGTTCCGGAAGGCAGCACCTTTGGGATTCTGGGCGGAACGGGCAGCGGGAAGTCTACGGTAATCCAGCTTCTTTCACGGCTCTATGAGCTGGAGGAAAACAGGGGAAGTATCTGTATTGGCGGCAGAGCTGTTAAGGACATCCCCATTGAGGAGCTCAGGAGAAATATAGGAATGGTATTGCAGGAACCCTTTTTGTATTCCAGGACAATCCGGGAAAATATAGCGGCTTCCGTACCGGATGCGTCTCTGGAGGAGATTCGGTACGCGGCTCAGATTGCGTGTATTGACGACGCCATTATGAGTTTTCCGGATGGATATGACACTCTTGTAGGGGAACGGGGAGTTACTTTGTCGGGAGGGCAGAAGCAGAGGATTGCTATTGCCAGAATGCTGCTTCGGAAAGCTCCCATTATGGTGTTTGACGATTCCTTATCAGCAGTGGATTCCCAGACAGATTACCGCATCCGCTGCGCGCTGAAGGAACATATGAGGGAAGCTACGGTTATTCTGATATCCCACAGAGTGACATCTCTTATGGGCGCGGATGAAATCCTGGTACTGAATCAGGGAAAAATAGAAGAACGCGGAACCCACGGGGAACTGATACGGAGAAATGGAATCTATCGCAGGATTTATGAAATACAGATGAGCCGTGATGACAGAGATCTGATGGGACAGGATGAAAAGGATAAAAAGAATAAAAAGGATAAGAAGAGTAAAGAGGATAATAAGAAAGAGGATAAGATGGATGGGGGGATAATCAATGGCAGCATATGAAGAACAGGAGTATAACAATCCCTTCAGCTTCCGCATATGGATGAAGCTGTTTCCGTTTTTCAAGCCGTATAAGAAGTTTTTCGCAATTACGCTGGGTCTTAATATTCTGCTTGCGGGAGTGGATATCCTTGTGCCTCTGTTCCAGAGCTATGCCATTGACACATTCATTATCCCGGACCGTTTGGATGGGCTTGGAGTATTTACCCTGGTTTATATTTCTGTTATTGTGGCCCAGACTGTCTGTGTGTATGTGTCGGTTCACGCGGCTACATCCATAGAGATGAATGTGGGAAAGGATTTAAAGAGAGCGCAGTTTAAACATTTGCAGACCTTGTCGTTTTCCTACTATAATACGACTCCGGTGGGATATATCCACGCCCGGGTGATGAGTGATACTCTGAGGATTGCGGGGATGATAGCCTGGGGCCTGGTGGATATGTTCTGGGCCCTGATTTATGTGGTCAGTGTGTTTGTGATTATGTTTATGCTGAATGCGCAGCTGGCATTTATCATCACCATGATTGTTCCGTGTATTGCCCTTTTGACCGTGTATTTCCAGAATCGGATTCTGAAATGGAACCGGAAGGTGAGGCGGATCAATTCCCAGATTACCAGCGCTTACAATGAAGGCATTACCGGGGTTAAGACGTCAAAGAGTATGGTCATTGAATCGGACAATGAAAAACGCTTCTTTGAAAAGACATCGGATATGCATCAGGCGGCGATCCGTTCGGCTAAGCTGAATGCGGTCTATATTCCGGCTATTTTGTTTTTCAGCTCTGTGGCTTCAGCTGTGGTGTTGGCAAAGGGCGGCTATATGGTCCAGGAAAATATCATTAAACTGGGGACGCTGTCTGTATTTATCTCGTATGCGGTTGTTATATTTGAACCCATACAGCAGCTTGCCAGGCTGCTGGCGGAGTTGATTTCCTGTCAGGCAAATATTGAGCGGGTGATGGATCTGCTGGAACAAAAGCCCAATGTGGTGGACAGAACCGATGTGCTCAGGAAGTACGGAGACGCATTTTCACCCAATAAGTGTAATTGGGAAAAAATCCAGGGAGACATTGTGTTTGAGGATGTTTCCTTTATGTACCCGGACGGGAAGGAATATGTGCTGGAACATTTTAACCTTCATGTGCCTGCCGGCATGAATGTTGCCATTGTGGGTGAGACAGGGGCGGGAAAGTCTACCCTTGTGAACCTGGTGGGGCGTTTCTTTGAACCGACAAAGGGAAGGATATTGATTGACGGCGTGGATTACCGGGAACGGTCGCAGCTGTGGCTTCACAGCCAGATTGGTTATGTGCTGCAAAATCCGCACCTGTTTTCGGGAACTGTGCGGGAAAATATAAGGTATGGCCGCCTGGATGCATCGGATGAGGAGATTGAAGAGGCGGCCAGGAATGTGTCTGCGGACATGGTTGTGGCGAAAATGGAAAAGGGGTATGACAGCGATGTGGGTGAAAGCGGAGGCCTGTTGTCCACAGGCGAGAAGCAGCTGATTTCGTTTGCGCGGGCGGTTCTGGCCAATCCTGCCATTTTCGTTCTGGACGAGGCCACCTCCTCCATTGATACCCAGACGGAAAAACTGATTCAGGATGCCACCAACCATCTGCTGAAGGGACATACTTCCTTTGTGATTGCACACCGTTTATCCACAATCCGTCAGGCTGATTTGATATTGGTTGTAAAGGACGGGAAAATCATAGAGCGGGGCAGTCATCCGGAACTGCTGGAGCAAAAGGGATATTATTATGAACTGTATTCCAGGCAGTTTGAGGAAGAGGAGGCTATGAAGGTGTTCGCAGGGGCAACGTTCGCGGGAGAAACAGATTGGGAATCAGTATGCCAGCCATAAATAAGGAGAAAAAATGAGACTTCAAGAAGCGTGTGTCCGGTTTAATAAATTAGCAGGTATCAGATTTGAGGAATTGTTCAGCCAGAACGATATGAACATGATTATCATTAATAAAGGGAAAACAGGCCAGCTTTTGGAGCTGGCCCTGGGAATGCATTTGTCCAGCACAAATCTGGATTTTGATGATGGGGAATTGAAAACCAACAAGTGTGATAATGCGGGTAATCCAAAGGAAACGGTTTTTATTACACAGATTAGCAGTGTGATCGATGAACTTATTCAGGAGCGCCCCTTTGAGGAAACGCATTTGTACGAAAAAATCAGCAATATTTTATATGTGCCGGTCTGTAAAGACGGCGATCCCAAAGACTGGATGTTTTTGCCCAGCATCCATATCGATCTCAGTTCGCCCCGGTATGCGCAGCTTCGGGATATTTGGCGTTCAGATTACTACTCCATTTGCAGGCAGCTGAGGATGCACATAGAGACAAGCCCGGATAGGCGTATACATACATCCAACGGACAGCATATACAGGTGCGGAGCAAGGATTCAATGCCGTATCACCCTATTTATTCCGAAGTATATGGCCGTTATGTTTCAAATAAGAACCATGCGTTCTATTTCCGTAAGGAGTTTGTTTATGATATCCGCAGTATAAGCAGATAGGTATGGGTACCGGAACATTTGTCAGGAAGGCCGAATCCGGCCTTCTTCTGCCGGCCTTGCCGATTCCGGCTATTCACCGCCGGCCCGTTTTTTAATATACGTCTGATTTCACCCCGCCTTTTTATTCTGCTAACCGGCCCCCGCCGGTCAATACTCCACATGCATCACTATATTTTGTGGATAATCTCCATATGATTTTCCGAAAATGTTGATTCCGCCCACATGTTTTGCGTCCTTTTTAATTTCTATCTTAAAAGAGATATAGGGCTGGGCTGAAAGCGCAAGGGTATCAATGTTGATTTCTTCTGATTTCATCACCCCGTCTAAATAAGTTCCGCTCCCATCCACGCTGATTGTTTTTAAAAGACCGAATTGTGTGTTTCCGTCTGTCCACCAGATCGGTGTCAGTTTTCCGTGCCTTCCTCCAAAATCACCAGGAGAGGTATAGGTAAGAAGTTCTCTGTCATTGATGGAAAATGTAATGTCGGAGGGCCACACATTCCTGTATCCAGGTGCCTCGGAGCAGATTTCCAGGCTGAATGATACATAATTTGGATTTTTGCCGCTGATGAAATGGTTCGGGAAGCGGTATTCCACAAAACCCCTCTGGAACCAGATTAACTGTGCCGCGCTTCTGCCGGGTGAGTAAAAAGATTTTATATCATCGCAGGAATCAATGTAGGTTTCCTCGTTTACCATTCCGCAGGTCGGATGAATCCTGAAATCGTAATAATTCCCAATGGGCATATCCACGCTGAATGACCGCCGCTCCTTTTCCTGGGGGGAAGTGTTGATAGACAGAAACACATCCTCTGCCCTGGAACTGCATACTTTTTGGGAACCCCGGACGCCCGGAAGCATCTCTGTATTAATCAGATTGGCTTCTTCCAGCATATTCACATGAAATGCAGCCGATGAAACAGGAATCGTAAGCTCCTGCGCCAGTTCCACGATATTCATGGACTTATGTTTTAACAGCGCCAGCATCCGGATTCTGACTCTGGATGAAAGTGCCTTCCCAAGCCGTTCAAATAATTCATAATTCTCTTCCGAATCAATGTCAAGTACAATATGCCGGTCTATCTTTTCTTTTTCATTTGCTGATTGCCGATTCATAGATACCCCCCGCAGCTGACTTTTATGCATAGCCAATTTTTACACATAGCCGACTTTTACACACATACAACTTCCTGCATAGCAAACCTTTTTCAGCCATACCCATTCAGAATGCTTTATTGTATTATTATATCGGGTGTAAAAGTAAAAAACAAGGAGATAGAATGTTAATTCTGCCATTTGCTACAGTAATACTGTATTAATCAAACCACACCAAAACATTAATTTTGGAAATATGCACAAATATTTTATTATTATACCCATAATATGTTGACATTTTGTACAATAAGTGCTATTTTAAAGATACATTAAAACTGCAAGTAAAGATGTGAGGGTGCCATGACAAAATTTTATAAAAAAGGATATCCCAGACCACAGTTCGTGAGGGAATCATTTTTCTCCCTGAATGGAGAATGGAACTTCAGATTCGATCCCCGAAAGGAGGGAATCAAATGCGGATGGCAGAATGGATTTGAAGACCGTAAAATTATCGTTCCGTTTTCGTATGAAAGTCCGGCGGGCGGAATTGGGGTACAGGATGAATGCAATGTTGTCTGGTATTCCAGAAGCCAGTCATTTGAACTTCACGAAGGGAAAAGAATCCTTTTAAACTTTGAAGGATCGGATTACCGGACGGAGCTCTGGGTCAATGGAATTTATATGGGAGTTCACGAAGGCGGATATACCAGATTCACCTTTGATATTACCGAAGCACTGAAAAAAACGGGGAATCAGCTGGTCTGCCGCATTGAAGATACCTATTCGACCGTACAGCCCAGAGGAAAACAGCGGTGGCTTAAACAAAATTATGACTGCTGGTATACCCAGACAACGGGAATCTGGAAGGATGTATGGGCAGAAGAAACTGACAGCAGTTATTTAACAGCCCTTTATTTAACACCTCTCTATGACGAAAATTCCCTGGAAGTTGATTATGAACTGAATTTATGGAAGGACAGCTCTGATTCATTTGAAATTGAAACCATTATTACATTTGAGAATTTTACCATTTATTCCGGAAAAGATAAAGTCATAAAAAATGCGTTTTCCAAAAAAATCTCTCTTGTTAATGATGAAATCAAGTGGAAAGTACGATACTGGTGTCCTAAATCACCTAACCTCTATGATGTATGCATCAGAATTTATAAAAATGGGAAGGTAATTGATGAGGTTGGTTCCTATTTCGGTTTACGGAAAATATCCACTGATTCCGGCAGAGTAAAACTCAATAACATGGACTTTTATTTAAAGATGGTGCTGGACCAGGGCTACTGGGAATCGTCCCTGCTGACCCCGCCGGATGAAGAGGCGCTGATTCTGGATATTAAAAAAATACTGGAATATGGATACAACGGAGTGAGGAAACACCAAAAGATTGAAGACGAACGCTTCTACTACTGGGCTGATGTCTATGGTCTTACTGTCTGGTGCGAGGCGCCTTCGTTCTATGAATTTGACCGCAGGGCCATTGAATGTGTGACAAAAGAGTGGGTTGACATTGTAAAACAGCATTATAACCATCCGTCCATCATTACCTGGGTTCCATTTAATGAATCCTGGGGGATTCCAAGAATCCTATGTGATAAAAAACAGCAGGTCTTTACGGAAGCCATTTACTATCTGACGAAATCCCTGGACGCCACCCGGCCTGTCATCAGCAACGACGGATGGGAGCACACGAAATCCGATATCATAACACTTCATGATTATGCGGAATATGGGGAGGATCTTCTTAGCCACTGGACGGATTGGGAACAAAACCTGTCCAATACCCAATCCTTTAACGGGGAGCGCTATGCCTTTGCCGGCGGCTTCCGTTATGAGGGACAGCCTATTATTTTAAGTGAATTTGGCGGAATCGCTTTCTGTAAGGATGAAAAGGCGTGGGGATATGGGAACGCAGAAACATCAGAAGGCAGTTATCTGGAACGGCTGAATAGCCTGACAGACGCGATATATAGTATGGATTTTATCAGCGGATATTGTTACACACAGCTGACCGACGTAGAACAGGAACAAAACGGACACATGGATATGAACAGACGGGACAAAGTGGATGCCGAAAAAATAAGAACCATTATACAAGGAGGAAGAAAATGAGAAAGAGATTATTAGCACTTGGACTGGCAGGAATCATGGCGGCGTCAGCTGCCTTAACCGGATGCTCCGGTTCCAATGGAGCGGCAGAAACAAAAAGTGAAGCAGCCCAGACAGAGGGATCTGAGGGCGGAAAAACAGTAATTACCTTTTGGAACGGTTTTACGGGTTCTGATAAGGACACCCTGGAAGCACTTGTTCAAAAGTACAATGATACCAATGATAAAAACATTGAAGTACAGATGAATATAATGCCCTGGGACAGCCTTTACCAGAAGCTCGCCACGGTACTTCCTGTAGGCGAGGGGCCTGATATCCTGGCATTTGCTCCGGAGCGCCTTGGCACGTATGCGGAACCGGGTGCCCTGGCGCCTGTTGACGATGCTTATGCAGATGGAATCATTGATGAATCAGTGGTGCCCGATGCGCTGAAGGACAATTTAAAGTGGAAGGGGACCTATTACGGCGTACCCATGAACTTTGCAACCCTTCTTTTATATTACAATAAAACAATCTTTACAGAAGCCGGATTAGACCCGGAAACGCCTCCTGCAACCTGGGATGAACTGGAGCAGTATGCAGAGCAGATTGTGGAGAAAACAGGAAAATACGGTTTTGACATGGCGGTTAAGGAGACAACCCCAATGTGGTGTATCATGCTGTGGGGAAATGGCGGAGATTTCATAAAAGATGGAAAAGCTGTTTTCAATAGTCCTGAAAATGTGGAAACCATCACCAGGTGGGCGGAAAATATCCGTGACAAGAAATTTGGTCCGGAGGTTTTAACCGGAGGTGAAATTGACAAGCTGTTTGAAAGCCAGAAACTGGCCATGTACTTCTGCGGGCCATGGGCAACCACCGGATTTAAGAACGCAGGCATTGATTTTGGTGTTGCGCAGGCGCCAAAGGGACCAGAGCAGCAGGTTACACAGGCAAACGGTGTTGGCATGTTTTTAACTGCATCCAGTAAGAATAAAGAGGCGGTTTACGACTTTTTCAAATACTGGAATTCTGTTGACACACAGGTTGAGTGGTGCCTGGGAACAGGATTTCCGCCTGCAAGAACTGATATCGCGGACGATGCGCGTTTAAACGAAAATCCATATATCAAAGAATTTGCAAAACCGGCAAATGAGAGCCAGATGTATTTGCAGCAGTTAACTAACTTTGCAGATATTGAGAATCAGGCTATTACTCCTGCATTTGAAAAAATTCTTCTGCAGAACGCAGATGTAAAAGAATCCCTGGATGAAGCAAATGACATCATTCAGAGCATGCTGGAATAGGACCCTGTAGAGGAGAATGTAAATGATGAAAACTTCACTGGAAAGAAAGAGGGAAAGAGCCGGCCTTTATTTCGTTCTCCCCTCCATGACCATTTTTACCGTATTCGTATTTATTCCGCTGATTATCGCTTTTATATTCAGCTTTTTCAAATTCGACATGATGTTCCAGAATTTCCAGTTTCAAAAGCTGGGTAATTACGCAAAGCTGGCGGGTGATAAAAAGTTTTGGAATGCCCTTTTTAATACGGTTTATTACACCGCCTTCACGGTTCCCGTGCAAATCGGGCTGGCTCTTGTGACGGCGGTTGCGGTAAAAAGAAAGGGATGGCTGAACGGATTTTTTAAGTCTGTTTATTTTATCCCCGCCATCTGTTCCATGACCATTGTTTCCATCCTATGGAGTTTTCTGGTTAATCCGGACATCGGAATGTTCTGCTACTGGGCAAAACTCCTTGGTTTCAATCCAATCAATGTTTTGAGCAGTCCCACATGGGCCATGCCTACGGTCATTCTTGTCAGCGTATGGAAAAATTTTGGTTTTAATATGGTCATCCTTCTGGCAGGATTAAATGGAATTGATGAGTCCTATTATGAGGCCGCCAATATTGACGGCGCCACCGGATTCCAGAAATTCAGGGGAATCACCATCCCCATGCTGATGCCGACGTTAAGTTTTACGGTTGTGAACTGCATCATAGGCTCCTTCCAGGTATTCGACCAGGTATACATCATGACGAAGGGCGGACCTTTATTTAAGACACAGACACTGGTGCAGCTTATATACAGCATGGCTTTTGATTCGTTCAACATGGGCTACGCGTCCACCATTGCGGTTGCGCTGTTTATCATCACCTTTATTATTTCAGTATTCACCTTTAAACATATGACAAAAGGTGAAGAAGATTTGGGCTGACGGGAGGAATACACATGACGCGGACAAATAACATTTACCGGAAAAATGCCGGGAAGATCATTATAACCATCCTGCTTGCAGCCCTGGCCTTTATCGTTCTGTACCCGTTTATCTGGATGCTGGTCACATCATTTAAACCGGAAGCCGAGATTGTATCCTATCCGCCCAAGCTGTTTTCGGGAAGGTTCAGTCTGGATTCCTATATCAATATCTGGAAGCGGGTTCCATTTTTAAAATACTACCGCAATACCATTATTTTCTCCACAGCAGTGACCGTTACATCGCTGGTGTTTGACACCATGGCAGGTTATGCCTTTGCCAGAATGAATTTCCCCGGAAAAAACATTATGTTTCTTATGGTTATGGGAACCATGATGATTCCCTTCCAGGTAATCATGGTTCCGCTCTACATTGAAATTTTTAAATTTGGCCTTATCAATACGTATCCGGGACTGGTCCTTCCGCGGGCAACCAATGCCTTTGGTATTTTCATGATGCGCTCCTTCTTTATCTCCCTTCCCAAAGGGCTGGAAGAAGCCGGACGGATTGACGGCTGCACGGAATTCGGGATTTTTAGGAAAATCATGGTTCCGCTGTGCAAACCGGCCATTGTATCCCTGTTCATATTTCATTTTATGTATCAGTGGAACGACTTATTGTATCCGCTGCTCCTGACAACAGATGATAATATGAAAACCCTTCCCTCTGGTCTTGCCACCTTCATGGGAACCCATGTGGTCGAATATGGTATTATTATGGCGGGCGCGTGCCTGTCCCTTCTGCCAATCTTAATCGCTTACTTTATTGCGCAGAAGCAGTTTGTACAGGGAATCGCAATGACAGGTATGAAAGGATAAATCAAATGAAAGCGGAAATTACTATCAAAGAAGGAAATAAACGGCCTGTAAACCCTCTGATTTTCGGACACTTCATAGAATATATGAGAGACTGTATCGACGAAGGCATGTGGGCGCAGCTGTTAAAAAACAGGAGTTTTGAAATATCGGAGCACGTAAAAGACGGAGTTCCTGATTTTTGGCACCGGACAGGTGTAAAAGATGCCTTTCACTTTGAACAGGACTGGGACCACACTATTTCCAGGGAAGGCTGTTCTCTTAAGATAACAGACCGAAACCATTATGACGGGTATGCCGGAACCGCCCAGACCGGTTTATGTATCCAGAATGGAAGGTATGAAGGATATGTCTGGATGAAGTCTGAGCAGGAGGTTCCTGTTTCCATTGAAATTTACGATAAAGAAGGACGGGAATTTTTAAGCAAAACCATTTCTGTAAACGGGGAATGGAAAAAATACTGTTTTGATTTTCGATCCGCTGCAGTTACTTACACAGGAACAATGGAAATCCGCTTAAAAGCAGCGGGCACATTATGGGTGGATGGCTGTTCTCTCATGCCTTCTGATACGGTAGACGGAATATGGAGAGAAGTATTTGAACGGATAAAAAACATTTCCCCTGCTGTGATACGTTTTCCCGGCGGCTGTTTTGCCGACTGCTATCACTGGGAGGACGGTATCGGTGAGCGGGACACCCGTCCGGTCCGTAAAAATGAGCATTGGGGCGGATACGAGGATAACAGCTTTGGTATGGACGAATATATGGAGTTCTGCCGTAAAATCGGCTGTGAACCTATGATCTGCGTCAACTTTGGAAGCGGGACAGCGGAGGAAGCCGCAAATTGGGTGGAATACTGCAACGGCTTGGCCGACACGCCTTACGGCCGGTTAAGGGCTGCCCACGGCCATCCCGAACCCTGGAACATCAAATACTGGGATATCGGAAATGAAACCTTTGGTGATTGGGAAATAGGCCATCTGGATGCCTCCGGATATGCGGTCAAGTATCTATCCTTTTATGAAGCCATGAAGGAGAAGGATCCGACCATCACTTTCATGGTATGCGGCGGGGACGGAGACAGCATTTCCCAGGAATGGAACCGGAAGATTTCAGAAATCATCGGAGACAAAATGGATGTGGTATGTCTCCATATGTATTCACAGAAAGAGATACAGGGCGAGCATGACAGCAGGGACATCTACTACGCAACAGCTGGTTCCGTGAAAAAGTACGAAGGGATTTTAAACGACTCCTGCAAGACCATACGCAAAAGCGGCAATCCGGCTGCCATGGCAGCGGTTACAGAGTATAATGTGGGAACCATTATTGACTCTTACCGGGAACAGACATTAGAGGCCGCTATTTTCAATGCCGGCATGCTCAATATGTTTTTAAGGAATACAGATAAGCTTGCCATGTGTAATTTGTCAGATTTGGTGAATGGATGGCCCGGAGGATGCATTGTAAGCAAGGACGGTCATGCATTTGGGACTGCAACGTACCATGTTATGTCCATGTATTCCGGAAGCCGTTTAAAAGAGGTTTTAGACATAGATGTTTTCTCGCCAACCTACAGTACGTCTGAGCAGATTGGAAATATAGAACCGCTTTCCGGTGTCCCCTACGTGGACGCGGCGGCCTGCCTTGACGAAAATGGAAATACGGTTATTTTTGCGCTGAACCGTTCCTGTGACCAGGAAGCGGTTCTTGAAATTAAATATGAAATTTCAAATAAAACCGTGGAAAAAGCAGAAATCACCACCATTACTTCGGAGAAAACTTCCGATATGAACACATTGCCGGATGAATCCATTGTACCGGCTGCCTGCATGATGCAGACACAGTCCGGCAGTGTTACGCTGGCGAAACATTCTGTAAATAGAATCGTACTTCTGCCATAATATAGTTTCAAATCACAGACATAGGCTGCACACGAAATGACTCAGACAGTTATTTTTCGTGGCAGCCTTTTGTATTCCTATACTGCGCAAAAGCAGGTAGAAGATTTTACGGTTCGTGATATACTGGAAATAATGGGTTGACAGGGACAGAATATTATGAGGCTGCGGGAAAAGGTATCTATATATAGTGTAAAATAACATTACACCAAGTGGAAGGTTTTAGAACAGGGGGGTTCTATGAGAGATGAGCAGGGAAATAATCTGTATTCAATTGGTAAGCTTGCCGATATTGTAGGGATTCCGGCAACAGCCCTCCGCTTTTATGATGAACAGGGTGTTTTGAAGCCTCAAATAAGGGATGATGAGACGGGATACCGCTATTATACGGAAGAGCAGGTCATGAAATGCATGTTTATATCCGAGATGAGACGCCTGGGTCTCACCGTAGCAGACATTAAGGCACTATGTGAAAAAAGCAGTCTCACATTTCAGCGTGAGGCACTGATTAATAGGATGGTTCTGCTTAACGATGAGCTGGACCATCTGCTTTTCAAAAAGGCATATCTGGAAGAATTGATGAGAAATGTGGATATGGGGTTAGGGTACTTTGAGAGCGCAAAGATTTGCAGGGAAAACCACATTCCTATCAAGATTAAGTATTACCCCGCGGCCTATGCTGTCACCATACCGGTTTACAGGTGTTTTTATGAGCAGGAGAAGTTTTCTACCACCCACAGGCTTCTCTATGATATATGTGAGCAAAAGCATCTGAGAATCTGCGGGCCTGCAACGTCCAGGTTTGAGGACCCTGGTATGGAACATTTAAAAAAACCTTTTTATAAATCCCAGTGGATATTACCTGTGGTAAAGCCGGAAGAGGACATGAAGGATATTACCCTGTTTCCCGAAATGTGGTGTGTTTACACGTCCCATGTGGGCCCATACAGGAATATTTTGGAGCAGTATGAAAAACTGATGGATTATTGTGCGGAATACGGCCTGAAAATTTCAGGCAATCCCATAGAGGAATACATGATAAGCTGCGCCAATATATGCGGTTCTGAGAATTATATCACCAATGTGATGTTCCCTATTGAGCTGCCTGAATAAATGAATGATTTGATATATGGACCATTTAAAAAGAGAGCGTTTTCCGCTCTTTTTTTGTTTGAAAATTATCAGGTAAACCTTGACTTTACATCAACTTGAATCTCTATAATCAAATTTAGGAAAAACGCGTTTTCTTAATATTTTACAGGAGGAGGTTAGCAGATGAGTACTGATAAAAACCTGCGTCTGGATATGGAAATCGTCCATATAAAGGACATCCGGTTCGGCGCAAAAACAGAAGTCAGGTCCGGCATCCTGTTTATCAACAAACAGGAAATGGTTGAGGCAATCGCGGATCCTTTCTTCAGCTCCATTGACATTGATCTCGCAAGACCAGGTGAATCTGTGAGAATCATACCAGTTAAGGATGTGGTTGAGCCAAGGGTAAAGCTCGACGGCAAGGGAGCAGGTTCATCCTTCCCGGGCTTTGCAGGGGCCTATGAAGGCTGCGGAGAGGGACGGCTTAAGGTATTTAAAGGCTGTGCCATTGTTACTACAGGAACCATAGTTGGTGTGCAGGAGGGTGTGATTGATATGAAGGGAACCTGTGCGGACTATTGTTATTACTCTAAGCTGAACAACATTGTAGTCGTCGGAAATTGCCCGGATGGCACAGAACCCCATGCCCATGAAGCTGCCTGCAGGCTGCTGGGGCTCCATGCTGCCAATTATGTTGCAGAGGCTGCAATGGATGCTGATGCCGACGCATATGAGACTTATCAGCTTACCCCTGTGGACCCTGCCAGGAAACTGCCAAAGGCCGGGGTCATCTATATGGCTATGGCCCAGGGCCTGATTCATGATAACTACATATACGGGGTTAATGCGGGAAAAACAAATCCTGTCTACATGAATCCAAATGAGATCTTTGACGGTGCAATCGTAAATGGATGCTGCGTGATTGCCAGTGATAAAAATACCACATGGGACCACCAGAATAATCCCCTGTTAAAGGAGCTGTATAAGCACCATGGTGTGGATCTGGAATTTGCCGGCTGTATTGTAACCCCCACCCATACGGTACTCCATGATAAGGAACGCAACAGTCACGCGGCTGTCAGAATGGCCAGGTCTCTTGGCTGGGATGTTGCAGCGGTAGTGGAAGAGGGAGCGGGAAATCCGGACGCGGATCTGATGATGATGATACGCAGTCTGGAAAAAGCAGGAATCAAAACCGTGGGCATGCTTTCCGCATGCTGTGGGGAAGAGGGCACTACAGACAGCACACCGGAGGCTGATGCCTGTATCAATACCGGGACAGATGCGGACTATATGCCCGTTCACCTGGAAAAGATGGATAGGATTATAGGAGATGCAAAACAGATTAGGGTACTTTCCGGCGGTTCTCTTGACGGTTACAATGCAGATGGCAGTGTTGATGTAAACATGGTCGCCATCATGTGTTCAATGAACCAGATGGGGATGACCAGGATGTACTCCGTGGTTCTGTAAGGAGGATAGGTGAGAATGAAGATTATTCATTATATAAATCAGTTCTATGCCCAGATTGGCGGAGAAGAGAAGGCTGATACACCTCTTTCGGTAAGAGAGAACGCCATGATTGGTCCGGGGGTGGCGCTTAAGGCAGCAATGGGGGATGAAGCTGAGATTGTGGCAACCATTGTATGCGGTGATAATTATTTTAATGAGAACCTTGACGAGGTCACGGCAGGCGTAGCAAAAGCCCTAGAGAAATATAAGCCGGACATAGTAATCGCAGGACCTGCCTTCAATGCGGGACGCTACGGAATGGCCTGCGGTAACATTCTTAAAATCTGCAGTCTGAAAGGCATACCGGCTTTTTCGGGAATGTACCCCGAAAATCCCGGTGCAGAAATGTTCCGTACATACGGTTTTATTACAAAAACCAGAAATTCTGCCGGGAGTATGAGGTCTGCGATAGCGGATATGACTGCCCTGATTAGGAAAGTCCTTACGGACCCCAGGTCCTTAGACCCCAAGGCCGACAACTATATCCAAAGGGGACAGAGAATCAACAAATTTTCCAATAAGACCGGCGCCGAAAGGTGTGTTGAAATGATGCTTAATAAGGTCAATGGAAGGCCCTACGAAACAGAACTGCCGATGCCTACATACAACAGAGTGCCTCCGGCGCCTGCCATTAAGGAGCTGTCCAAGGCTGTCATAGCCCTGGTAACAACTGGTGCTGTTGTGCCGGAGGGGAACCCGGACCATATTGAGACCGGTATTGCAACTAAGTTTGGAAAGTACTCAACACCGGAACCTGAATGTGGCTCAGCAGCGGCATCAGATGATACATGGAGGCTGCGATCCTGTATATGCCCAGGAAGATCCCAACCGAATGATTCCTGCCGACGTATTAAAGGATATGGAGGCAGAAGGAAAAATCGGTAAGCTCAGCGATACTCTCTTTGTTACTTCGGGAAATGGCTGCGCAACCAACAATGCAGTTGCCTTTGGACAGGCAATTGCTGCAGAGCTTAAGGCGATGAAGGTTGACGGTATTATTCTGACTTCTGCCTGAGGAACCTGTACTCGTTGCGGCGCAACGATTGTCAGGGAAACCGAAGCACAGGGAATTCCGGCAGTGCATGTATGTACTGTAACACCTATTTCCATCAATGTAGGCGCCAACAGGGTTGTGCCTGCCATGGCAATTCCGTATCCGACAGGAAATATTGAACTGGAAAAGGAGGATGAGAAGTTATTCCGCCGCCATATGCTTGATACAGCCGTGGAGGCGCTTGCAACTGAAATTACGGAACAGACAATCTTTTGAGAGGAAAAGGCAGTATGAACGTATTGGTAGTGACAAATAATCCGGAAGCCGGAGAGAGACTGGAAAAACTCGGCCTCTGTGTAGAGTTTACGGATGGGAATGCAAAAAGAAGCCTGCTCCATGCCAGGGACTTAATTATTAAAGGCTGGCATTTGGCTGCTGATCCCAGAGGCGGCTACAATAAAAGATATAATCCCTGCCATACGGTATTCTTGTGTGACGAGGCCATCAGCAATATGGGGGAGGATGTGCTGGTTCTGGAAAAACTGGCTCAGTTTCATGATTCGCCTTATCGCCCCGATGCCCTTTACACGGATTTGGAGCTTAAGGACTTTCAAATATTGGACATGTCGATTGCTCTGAGAACCACAGAGCATCTGAAGTGTTATATGGACGAATTATCATATAAGAAAGTGAGGAAAGTATGAATAAAAAGCTTAATATAGGCAGAGTCGTCACTATCGGCGGCGCATTCATCGCATTTGCTATTGGTTCTGGTTTCTCTACCGGTCAGGAAATTATGCAGTTTTTTGCGGCATATGGAACGGAAATAGTTCTTTGCGCTGTCGTTTTCTTTATAGGCAACCTTTACATGAACTATAATTTTCTGGAGGCGGGCCGCAAAGGCCAGTTTGAAAAAGGAAGCCAGGTTTTTAACTATTTCGGTGGAAAATACATAGGTCTGTTTTTTGACTGGTTCTCCGTCATCTTTTCCTTTGCATCTTATTTTGTCATGATTGCTGGCGCAGGAGCTACCCTGCAGCAGCAGTTTGGTATTCAGCCTGCTATTGGCGCTGTAATAATTGCTGCTCTTGCAGGACTAACGGTAATGCTGGGACTCAATAAACTGGTTGATATCATAGGAAAAATCGGTCCTGCAATTATTGTGCTGTGCCTTCTTGCAGGCCTTGTAGGCATTATCAACGGTAACCTCAGTTTCCAGGAAGCAGAGGTGCTGATTCCCGGCTCCGGAATTATAGCGGCTTCCGGAACATGGTGGGGTTCCATGATTTCCTACCTTGGATTTGGCATGCTGTGGTTTGCACCATTCCTGGCAGCCATTGGCAAGGAGGAGAGGAATCCCAAGGATGCCCAGTACGGTACTATCATGGGAGTTCTTGTCCTGACCCTGGCAGTTTTGATTGTAGGAAGCGCATTGATTAAGAATATAGATTTGGTTGGCGCTTCCCAGATTCCGCTTCTGCTGATTCTGCATCAGAGCAGTCCCTTCCTTGCAACCGTCTTCAGCGTGGTGATTTTTGCGGGAATCTATACCACAGCCTGTCCGCTTCTCTGGACACCGGTAAACCGCGTGGCTAAGGAAGGAACTAATACCTACAAGATTGCTGCCATTGTTCTGGCGGCTGCGGGCTGTGTTATCGGATTGGTAGCGCCTTATGCAGCCATTGTGAATTTCATCTATGCGGTCAACGGAAAGGTGGGATTCCTGCTGGTGGCCCTGGTTATCATTAAAAACATCAGAGACGCTGCGGCCCGAAAGAATGCATGACCGTTAATGTTTGCCTTCTGTCTGCCGGCGGATTTATTACCGCCGGCAGAAGGGTATACTTTTGCGTATCCTTGGGGAACATAGAAGGGCAAATATTCGTTCATAAGGGGGGTGATATCGTGGACAATCAAAACAACAGACCCAATAGGTTAATCAATGAGAAATCGCCCTATCTGCTGCAGCATGCGTACAATCCGGTGCAGTGGTTTCCGTGGGGAGAGGAGGCATTTGAGAAAGCAAGGCTGGAAAATAAGCCTGTTTTCTTATCTATTGGGTACAGCTGACCTGTCCCGGATGAAGTACATGTCATTGGTGCCATGTGATGGAACGGGAATCATTTGAAAATGAGGTGATTGCGGAAATCCTGAACAGGGAATATGTCTGTGTTAAGGTGGACCGGGAGGAACGGCCGGATGTGGATTCTGTATATATGTCAGTGTGCCAGGCCATGAACGGACAGGGCGGATGGCCGCTGACTATCATAATGACGCCGGACTGCAGGCCCTTTTTTTCCGGTACCTATTTTCCTCCCAGGGCCCGTTATGGCAGGCAGGGTCTGGAAGAACTGCTGACAGCGGCAGCAGGACAGTGGAAGGTGAAAAAAGAAAAACTTCTGGACCAGGCAGGTCAGATAGAGAAATACCTAAAAAGCCAGGAACGGACAGAAAGGCAGGCCGAGCCGGAGCTTGGGGCGGTGCACCAGGCATTCAGGCAGTTGGCGGATTGTTTTGACAGTAAAAACGGCGGTTTTGGAAGTGCGCCCAAGTTTCCCGCGCCCCACAACCTGATATTTCTGATGGAGTATGGCGCAAGGGAGAAGCGGCCTGAGGCATTGGCCATGGCGGAGAAAACCCTGGTGCAGATGTACAGGGGCGGTATCTTTGACCACATTGGAGGCGGATTTTCCAGATATTCCACGGACGGACAGTGGCTGGTGCCACACTTTGAGAAAATGCTCTACGACAACAGCCTGCTTGTCATGGCTTACATCAAAGCCTATGGAAGCACCGGGCGGAAGATGTATGGGTGTGTGGCGGAAAAGATTCTGGAATATGTCAGGCGGGAGCTTACAGATTCCCAGGGAGGCTTTTACTGCGGCCAGGACGCGGACAGCGATGGTGTGGAAGGAAAATACTATGTATTTACCCGGGAGGAGATAAGGGAGGTACTGGGAGAGAAAGCGGGCAGGGACTTTTGCCGGCAATATGGAATAACAGGGCATGGTAATTTTGAAGGCAGGAGCATACCCAACCTGCTGGAAAATGATAATTACGAGGAGATTTGTGAGGAACCGTGGGGCAATGGTGACCATGGCGGCAATATCTGTCATGGCTCCTGTGACACCATTGGAGGCAGAGAAAATGAGGAGTGCCGAAGACTGTATCAATACCGGATTGACCGCGCCAGGCTTCACAAGGACGACAAGATACTGGTTTCCTGGAACAGTTGGATGATTTGTGCATGCGCGATGGCAGGAGCAGTGCTGGGGGAAGAGCAGTATGTGGATATGGCTGTCAGGGCGGATGCATTTATAAAAAGCCATCTTGTCAAGGAGGGCCGTCTGATGGTGCGCTACCGTGACGGAGATGCAGCGGGAGAAGGAAAACTGGATGATTATGCCTGTTATAGTCTTGCGTTGCTGGAGCTGTACCGGGTGACGTTCCGGGTTGATTACCTGGAAAGGGCAGCTGCCTGGGCGGAGATAATGACGGAACAGTTCTTTGACCGGGAACGCGGGGGATTTTATCTGTATGCCAAGGACGGGGAACAGCTTATTGTGAGGACAAAGGAAACCTATGACGGTGCCATGCCGTCTGGGAATTCCGTGGCAGCTCAGGTGCTGTACCGGCTGACCCGGATTACCGGAGATGTCACATGGCAGAAGGTGCTGGAAAAACAGCTCTGTTACCTGGCAGGCGCTATGGACGGATATCCTTCCGGGCACAGCTATGGGCTTTTAACCATGATGGATGTGCTGTATCCCGCTAAGGAGCTGGTATGTACGCTGTCGTCTGGCTCTGACACGGAAAGGCGCAGGAAGCTGGCTGCTCAGCTTGCGAATCTGGCCGTAACCGCAGAAGGACTGACTGTGGTGATAAAAACAGAGGAAAATGCACGGGAAATGGAGCGTCTTATACCCTATACAAAAGATTATCCGGTGCCTGATACCGGTGAATTATTTTATCTCTGTGTGGGGCATGAATGTATGCAGCCGGTTCCGCAGCTTGAACAGCTGATTGAGAAACTTTAAGAGAGGACATGAGCCTTAAGAAAATGTCCGGGAATATTGAGATACATGTCATTGCTGGGGAAAAAATGCCAGGATATCTGGAATAAGCCGGGAGGTCCGAGGGGGCCTTCCGGCTTGCTTTTTTCAGGGGTTTGCATCAGTCCTCTGTTTCAGAGCATTGCTGCAGGTCTTTGCTTCAGGGTCTTTGCTTCAGGTACGGAACCGGGTAGATATGAGCGGGAGAATATGGTAAACTTGATGCAGTGGCAGGAAACGCTATATAAGATGTTTATGGAGAAAGACGAGGGTATTATGTTCAAAAAAGAGACAGTAACAAAGACGGATTTATTGAAGGTATTGGACCTGATGGAGGCATCCGGCATACAGTACTGGCTGGACGGCGGCTGGGGTGTGGACGTGCTGGTCGGGAAACAGACCAGGGAGCACAGGGATGTGGATATCAACTTTGATGCCCGGTGCACAGACGTATTGCTTGACACCTTGGTTTCCCGAGGTTATGAAATCGTGACAGACTGGCGCCCGGTGCGGATTGAACTTTACCACCCGGAGCTGAGTTATGTGGACATCCATCCATTTGTAATCAATGATGATGGAACTGCAAAGCAGGCAGACCTGGAAGGCGGATGGTACGAATTTGAGGCGGATTATTTCGGAAGCGCGGTTTTTGAGGGCAGGACCATACCGTGTATCTCGGCAAAGGGTCAGAAAGTATTCCATACAGGGTATGAACTCAGGGAAGTGGATAAGCATGACATCCGGAATATCGACCATTTGCTTGCTGTTCAAGCCAGCAGCAGGGATGAGACAGGGGGAGATGTATGCCAGGCAAAAAAATAGGGGGAAAGTTGTCGGCGTATTTGAGAAGAAAGCAGGAATCCAGGCCGCCCAATCCGTCTAATACATATGAACCATTGTCGGACGCCCATGCCGCATACCTAAAGGATTTAGTTAAGCGGGCAGGAAAAAAGGACGGTACGCGTGAAATTTTCGGTTCGTCCAAACATGGATACAAACTGAATCCCACCGTGACACGGGAGGAGGTCAGGAGGTTTGAGGCGCGCTGGCACCTGACTCTTCCGGATGAATATGTATTTTTTCTCACCAAGGTGGGAAATGGCGGCGCAGGACCGTATTATGGCCTTTACTCCCTGGAAAATCTGGACCGGTACAACGAATATCTGGGGTTCTATGATGCCAGGGATAAGGAAGCCCTGCCTCCGTTCATTGACCGGAATATGAGTCCTGTTAACTGGGCGCGGGCCATGGAAGAGATGGAGGATATAAATGATGATAATGAATATGATGTCCGGATGAAGCAGGTCTGCTCCGGCCTGTTGGTCATAGGCACCCAGGGGTGCACCTACGATAATCTGCTGATGTGGAAGGGGAGCGAGAGAGGAAAAATTGTATATATAGACTGGAATATGGAGCCGGAATACGGTCCCTTTTTAACGGGTCTCACATTTCTGGAGTGGTTTGAGCAGTATTTCCTGGAAATTCTGGCCGGGCATAACCTTACATCCTATGGTTATATCAGCCTTAAATCCCAGCAGGAACTCAGGAAGGAGTATGGGGGAGCTGTTCTGACAGAGGACAAGCTTAGGATTCTGGCCGGATTCCATAAGTTTACAGAGGCGGAGCCTGAAACAATTGAGCTTCTGTTACAGCGGGACAGACCCGAGACAGATGGGGCAAAGGGAGAGCTGCTTTTTAAACTGGCGCCAATGAAAGGGCTGAAGATGTTTGAAGAAACTATCGTTGGAAACCATCCCCAGGGAGCCGTGGCCTGCGCCAGGAGAATGCCGGACCAGTATAAGGACCGGTTTTACGGGAAAATGCTGGGTCTGCTGTACCGCCCTGATATAAAGGACAAGGCCCGTATCTTATTTTTTCTGGGAGACTGCAGTAACAGGAAGGCTGCGGATTTGAAGGGATTTGCAGAAAATATGGAAAACAGTAGCGAGGACAGGCGTACAGCTGTTTACGTGATGGGAAAATGCCCGGATAAACTGGATTTTGCGGAATTTTTTGCAAAACGGATGCAGGGGGAGGATTACTGGCTGGCCCACGCCGCACTGCAGGCAATGTCCCGGACTCCCTGTGCGGAGCTGACAGACACATATGAGTGGATGTGGAAGCGATATGAGGGGGACCGCATGATGCGCTCCAATCTGCAGATTGCATTTGAGGCAAATGGGATTGAGAAGAGGTAGAACCATTGATGCAGAACCGGCTCAAGGATGACCGGAAGAGATATACCCAGCCGGTATGTATCTGAATGATGGTGAACCCAGGCGCAACACTGTTGCATATATCCCCCTCTCTTTGTTGCAGATATGTTACACAATTGTCAAAGTTGCTTTTTAGGCTGTTATTCCTTTTTGCCGGAAACCTTTGTATTTAAAATGGATTTCCCTGTTTTTTGTTCATTTCTTTATGAGGCTGGTTTTGGCATCATATTTGCTGATATAGTTAATAGCAGCAGATTTGTCGAGTAAGCGTGGGAAATAAAATACAAAACAGAAAGGAATTGCACAGTATGGATTACACAACTTTATTGAAGAACAGCGGCGGGAAAAAATCGAGAGTAGGAATCATTGGTGCGACTCGCGGTTATGGCTATACATTGTTAGCACAGATTCCAAAGGTTGATTTAATGGAATTGAGGCTTATTTCTTCACGGCATACAGCTGAATGTATAGAGGTGCTTACCGGATTGGGGTATGATAAAGACAGCATTACCGTATGTGAGAATAAAGAACAGGTCCGGGATGCGGCCGGGGATGCAGTGATTATTGTAAATGATTACCGGCTGGTATTGGAAAGCGATATAACAGCTTTGGTCGAGTGCACCGGCAATACGGCGGTAAGCTCGGAGGTTGCAGAAAATGCCCTGAGGAGGGGAATCAATGTATATATGGTTTCCAAAGAAACGGACAGTGTGTGCGGACCGGTATTAAACCATATTGCAGACCAATACGGTACGGTGTACTCTCTTGTAAACGGGGATCAACCGCGAAATCTTCTGGATCTTTATTCATGGGGAAAGATTTTGGGGCTGGAAATCGTAGCTGCCGGAAAAGCCAGCGAATATGACTTTGTCTGGAATCCGGATACCTGCGAGTTCATCTATATGGAAGGAGAGGAAAAGCCGCATGAGATTATGCCGGAGCTCAGGGAGTTTTGGCATTATGAAGGACGGGAAACACTTGAAGGGCGCCGTAAGGTTTTAGAGAGATACATGGCTGTCATTTCGGCGGATCTTTGTGAAATGAATCTTGTATCCAATGTCACAGGACTGCTTCCTGCGGATGCACGTCTCAATTATCCGGTTGCAAAAATCAGTGAGCTGGCAGATATCTTTATTCCGGAAGAAGATGGAGGAATTTTAAAAAAAACAGGAGTCGTGGATGTGTTCTGTAACTTACGGGCTCCGGATGAGGCAAGCTTTGCAGGCGGTGTATTTATCATCATAAGGTGCGGGAATGAAACTGTGTGGAAACTGCTTACAAGCAAAGGACACGTGGTCAGCCGCAATGGTAAATATGCCTGTGTCTATCTGCCATATCATTATATGGGCCTTGAAACGCCCCTGTCCATTCTTCTGGGAGATATATTGGGAATAGGTACTCATGGCGAGTGCCGCCAGGTTTCTGTCATGACAGGGGTTGCCCAGAGAAATTTGGCAAAGGGAACCATCCTGAAGGTACAGGGACACCATCATTCCATTGAAGGCCTGATACCTGAGTTATGGGAACTGAAGGAGGCAGGGAATGTTGCGCCTTTCTATCTGCTGAATGGTATGGAGCTTCTTGAAGATGTAATGGCAGGGAGTCCCATAACAAAGGATGTGGTGGATTTGTCGGGGAGTCTGCCATATGAATTATATAACAGGGGAATAAGGCTTTAGGGAGGTAAACTATGCCAATATTCGGATGTGTAGCCGATGATTTTACAGGCGCCAGCGACGCCGCTTCATTTTTGGTAAAGGGAGGCATGTCGGTCCAGCTCTTTAACGGAATTCCGGCAAAAGGAAGCAGGGTTGGGGAGGGAATACAGGCCATTGTAATAGCGCTTAAATCCAGGACCCAGGATACCGGGGAGGCAGTGGCGGATACCCTGCGGGCTCTGGGGTGGTTAAAGGAGCAGGGGGTTGAGAGGTTTTATCTGAAATACTGTTCCACCTTTGACTCTACTCCGAAGGGGAATATCGGCCCTGCTGCCGATGCGGCCATGGAATTTCTCGGCGTGTCCTATACGGTCCTGTGCCCGGCGCTTCCGGTCAACGGACGGGTGGTAATGAAGGGGGAATTGTATGTGGGCGGTGTGCCTCTGCATGAGAGCCCCATGAAGAACCATCCTCTGACCCCCATGTGGGACGCCAGAATCGCGAATCTGATGAAGCCCCAGAGCAAGTATTCCTGCGTGGAGCTATGGAAGGAGCAGATGGACAGGCCGGCAGATGAAATCCATGCCATGCTCTCGGATCAGGCGGACACACAGGAGCATTACTATGTGATACCGGATTACCAGGATATGGAGGATGGGGAGCGGATTGTGGAGCTGTTCGGGGATTTGGCCCTGCTGACAGGAGGGAGCGGGATTCTGGAGCCGCTGGCAAAGCATCTGAGCCGCCGTCAGGATATACTGCCGGAGCTTGATATTCGGGCAGAAGGAGCCGCTGTCCTGATTGCGGGAAGCTGTTCCAGGGCTACCCTGGAACAGATTGCCCATTTCCAAACCCACGGCGGATTCAGCTATAAGATGGATCCCATGGCCATGCTTGAGGGCAGGGAGTCTCTGGAGGACGCATGGAGGTTTGTGAGAGAGAACTGGGGAACACCAGTGCTTATTTACAGCTCCGATACAGCCCGGAACGTGAAAGAAGTGCAGCAATATGGACAGGAGCGTGTGGCTGAGATGCTGGAACAGGCAGCCGCAGAGCTGGCGGAACGGGCAGTAGCCCATGGAATCAGGAGGGTGGTGGTGGCAGGAGGGGAAACCTCCGGCGCGGTAACAAAACGGCTGGGATTCTCTTCCTACAGGATTGGCGCCAGCGTTGCGCCCGGAGTGCCGGTAATGGTGCCCATGGAGAATGAGGCGCTTCGCCTGGTATTAAAGTCCGGGAATTTTGGACAGGAAGATTTTTTTGTGAGAGTATTGGAGATGACGCAGACGGAGGATGGAAAATGATGGATAGGGTGTTAGTGCAGAAATTAGAGGATGCGGTCTGGATTGGAAGGAGCCTGTTTGAGCGCAGCAAGACATCTGGTTCATCGGCCAATATGAGCTTTTTCCACAATGGAACGATGTACATCAGCCGGAGCGGAAGCTGCTTTGGCACCTTGAAGGCGGATGAATTTGCAGTCATGGATATGAATGGCGCAAGTCTGAGCGGCAGCAAGCCCAGCAAGGAATGGCCCCTGCACCTGAAGGTATACCAGAAGAAACCGGGAACAGGCGCGGTCATCCATACCCATGGCACCTATGGGGTACTGTGGAGTTTTGTGCCTGCTGAGGACGAAACAGACGTAATTCCGGATCATACCCCGTATCTGAAGATGAAGCTGGGTAAGGTGGGACTGGTTCCTTATGAGAAGCCTGGTTCCCAGGCACTGTTTGACGCCTTTGAACAGCGTGTAATGGACAGCGACGGCTATCTGCTGAAACAGCATGGGGCAGTGGTGCCGGGAAAAAGTCTGATGGATGCCTTCTTCTGTCTGGAAGAGCTGGAGGAAAGTGCCAGGATTGCCTGGATGCTGAGACAGGCTGGAATGAGGTAGAGGCGGATTTTGACCGCACCTGGATTGTTCCTGTGAGGTGTTGGATGTTTTGGATTGTAGAAAAGTTATCATGCCGGGCCCTGGAAAACCAGGGCTTTTTTGGCGGCCGGCTGCGGCCTGGCGGCGCCCGGGGCCTTGTCTTTATGCCGTAGTACTGCGCTATGTCTGTTTAATCTGCAGGGCGGTCATTTTTGGGATAGCAAGTCAGATGAATACGTGATAAAATAAATAACAGCAAGCTGTACAGCAGAAATGGGACAAAAGAAGGAGCTCTGATATGAAAAATGCATTACAAGCAGGAAAAAAGATAGCAGGAATGGCGTGTATCCTGGTCTTTGGGTGCTTGTTGTCTGTGCTGCCATGCAGCGATGCGCAGGCAGGTGCGGGGGATCAGGATAAGGCACAGGGACCGGACAGGATACTGCGGGTGGCCTACCCTGAGCTGAAGGGGATGTCGGAGACAGATGAGAATGGGACCAGACACGGTATTGTGGTGGACTATCTCAATGAGATAGCAAAATATACGGGCTGGCAGTATGAGTATATTGATACGGCTGCAGAGGACATAATTCCGGAATTTCTGGACGGGCAGTATGATCTGATGGGCGGAACCTATTACCAGCCAGAATTTGAACAGTATTTTGCCTATCCGGACTACAATACAGGTTACAATAAATCCGTGCTGCTGGTCCGCCGTGATGATAAAAGCATTAAGACTTATGACTGGAAAAGCATGAGCGGTAAGACGATCGGAGTATATGAACGGGCTGAGGAAAACATACGAAGGCTCCAGGCATTTCTGGACCTCAATGGAATTGACTGTACCATCAGGTACTTTTCCAAAGACCAGTTGGTGGATGGGAACCTTTATCAGTGTCTTGAAGACAGAGAAGTGGATATGCTTTTGGGGAATAATGCAGATGTAAAGGGGAACCTCCGGGTAGTTGCGGAATTTGATTCCCAGCCGTATTATATTGTGACCACTCCGGATAATCAGGAGGTTCTGGATGGTATGAACATGGCCCTGGGCAAGATTGTGGACTCTAATCCGAATTTCGCAGAGGAACGGTATAATGCAAATTTTCCGGACAGCGGAATTGAGAGCATCTGTCTGAATGATGAGGAGCAGGCCTATATCCGCGAAAAACAAAAGGTATCGGTTGCAGTTGTGAAGGAATGGCATCCCTTGTTCAGCCAGGAAGAAGATACGGATATGCACAACGGCCTGATACCGGATGTGTTGGAGAAGGTAACTGAATTTTCAGGGCTGGAATTCAGCTACGAGTATACGGACACCTATGGGGATGCGCTGAATCTGGTAAATCAGGGCAAGGCAGATATATTAGGAGCTTTTCTGGGATCTGAGGAGGATGGGGCAGACATGGGGCTGGCTCTTTCAAAGGCATATGCATCCATGAGTGATATTATCGTCAGGAATAAGGGGGTCAGCTATCCCTCGGATGGATTGGTGGGAGCGGTCATTGAAGGGCGGCGCATGCCAACGGGTATAAAGGCGGATGAGATCAGATATTTTCCTGATGTCAGGGCGGCATTGCGGGCTGTGAACAATGGGGAGGTTGATTTCTTTTACGGAATCTCCACCAAAATCGAGCACGATATGCAGGCACACCACTATCCCAATGTTGTTCCCAATACCCTGGTTAATAACAGAAATGATATCTGTTTTGCAGTGACCAGGCCGGTTGACGGCGAACTGCTTCCAATATTGAATAAGTCGGTCAACAGCCTGAGCAGTGAACAGAAGACGGCATTGACAAACCAGAATATGATAACCATAGGGTCCCGATCTGCATCAATTGTGGAATTAATGTATGCCAATCCAGTGATGTTTGTAACGGTGACTGCATGTGTTTTCCTTGCCGTGATGATTCTTGTAATGGCAGCTGCCCGTTCCAGAATACGGGCAGCCAGGATGCAGAGCAGCCTGGAGAGGGCAGAGGCAGCTAACCGCGCAAAGGGTGAATTTCTTTCCAGGATGAGCCATGAGATACGTACGCCCATGAATGCCATTGTGGGGCTCAGCGACTTAACATCAATGATGGATGATGTACCGGAACAGGTAAGGGAAAACCTGGGGAAAATCCGGTCCTCATCCCAGTATCTGCTGAGATTAATCAGCGATATCCTGGATATGAGCCGTATTGAGAGCGGGAAAATGACAGTGTCAAATGAGGCATTTTCCATGAACCGGGCCGTGGAAGAGCTTGAGGACATGCTGACCGCAGAGGCTACGCGCCGCGGATTGGAGTTCACTGTAGAAAAGGACGTGGAAAACCGTACGCTTATGGGGGATGTTATCCGTCTCCAGCAGGTTCTGACCAATCTGGTTTCCAATGCCTTTAAATTCACACCGGCAGGCGGCAGTATCATCATGCGTGTGACCCGGACTAAAAGCACGAATCAGCAGGTGATCTACAAGTTTCAGGTGATTGATAACGGTGTGGGCATATCTGAGGAGAATCAGAAACGCGTATTCGGAGCCTTTGAGCAGGTGGGACCCAATTATTCCAAGAGCCAGGGAACCGGGCTGGGACTTACTATCAGCAGGACCATTGTGGGGCTGATGGGGGGAGAACTGAAGCTTAAGAGTGAGCTGGGCAAGGGAAGCGAATTCTATTTTTCAGCTGCATTTTCCCTGGCGGATTCGAATGTGGAAGAAGAAATAAAGATAAAACAGGAGAAACAGAAGGCTGGAGGGGTGGAAAGCAGCTGCCTGGAGCACATAAATATCCTGCTGGCTGAGGATAATGACCTGAATGCAGAGATAGCCACTGAGCTTCTGAAGATGAAGGGGGCCAGCGTGCGCAGGGCGGAGAACGGAAAACAGGCTGTGGAACTGTTCATGCAGAGCAGTCCCGGAACCTATCATGCCATTCTTATGGATCTCCAGATGCCTGAGATGAACGGCCTGGAAGCCTGCCGCGCCATCCGCAGAATACAGAGGCAGGACGCTGTTTCCATCCCCATCATTGCTATGACGGCTAACTCTTTTAAGGAGGATGCAGACGCGGCGGCTGAGGCGGGGATGGACGGCTTTGTGACCAAGCCTGTGGATGTGGAATATCTTTACCAGGTATTAGATCGCGTCCTGAGACGCGGGTAGCTGGCAAAAGCCGGCGGGCTGATTGAGGGCTGCCAGCGATTTTATGCCGGTTTGTGCATCCGGATTGCCGGGCAGTGATGCAGAGGTGATGCAGCTGCTGCCGTATGTTTTGAAGAAGTATTCTCTGGAGGAGAGATTGATGAAGGCTGTGTACTGGGTATAATCCGGTGTATTCCGGCTTGTGATGACCGGGCCCTTTGGGATACTGACACTTTCCATTATATGGAAACAGGTCAGCGCCGCTTCATCCCTGCCTGCCGGAATGGGAGTATGAGTCTTTAGAAATGCGGTCCTGACAAACCTGGAAGGAGGAGTATAATCACCGGGCAGGCCAAAGCTGCCGCCGCCCTGTCCGAAGGGGGTCAGCTCCAGGCTGCCCCAGGTCTGTGACTGCTCCTGTGTGGGGGAGAGATTCATGTAATTGCGCAGATTGGTCAGGTGCCACTGGAAGTCAGGGCTGTTGGAGAGAACACCTACAGGGTTATCCATGAGATGCAGGCCGTCAGCTGTCTTTTCAATGACCATGGATTTGCCGGTCCGGTCCGCCACGAGCCAGTGGAGCGGGGCAATGGTTCCGGTTATGGAGTCTTCGGCGCCAACGATTCGGATGGTGCGGAGAATGGATGCTGCTTCCTCCACGGACGCGCTTAAACCTAAGAGAAATCCCGTGAGTTCCAGTGCTGTGATGGCAGGCCGGGACGAATCCTCAGGGTCCGGGACATCATACTGGGCATAGCCGGGGAAATAGAGGACAGCGGCCCCGAAGCCCATCTCATTGACCCCGTCTGCAAAGACCACCGGGGATATGTCCTGCCCGATTCCCATGAAACGGTAACGGTTGCGGACCTGGTGGGTGTTCATGATATTATTCCATTGATAGCCTTTGGGAACAAAATACAGTTCAGGCTCAAGGGGATAAGAGAAATCCATGGTTCGTCCAAAATAAATGTCCCCCTGGGACGTCTGTGTGACCATAGCTGTGCACATGGGCAAAAACCTCCTTTATACGAAGTTTGCAGAAGATATGGTTATGTATATTCCGTTTGGAGGAGGAACATTCCCCGCCATAAGCGGTTTCATTAAATACAAGATTGATTTGGAGAAAAACATGGAATATCAATGGGATACAGTGACAGAGGAAGAACTGAAGCATTTATACTATGAGGAAGGCATGACGGACAGGGAGATCGCAGAACGGTTTGGGGTTTCCATGGGGAAAGTGGCCTATAAGAGAAGGAAGTATGGGATATCCATTAAAAATATGATATACCAGCAGTTTATGGATGAAAATTCGGAGCTGTTTGCACAGCTGAACGAAAATTCCAGAGAGCGGCTGCTCAGGAGGGAAAATATTGACGCCATTTCCAAGGCAGTGACTCATTACGCGTTCAGAAACGGCCCGGTTGAGGACATGCATGCCAATGGGCAGCTGTCCCAGCAGGATATGAAGACATTGAACAAATATATGGTCAACCGCATTGCTGGGCTGTTGGCTGCGGCTATGGACGGGAGCTGGCTGCAGCTGGAGCAGCTGTTTTCCTATTACCGATTTTTTGGCGGGGACTGGGATGCCGCGGAGCCGGATATGGGAGAGATGAAGCTTTTGATGGAGCGGTTAAAGAAACGCTGACAGATGTCTGGGAAAGGAGGCGGGGATGAACCGGATATTGATTGTGGAGGATGACAGGGACATCGCGGGCAACCTCCTGCTTCTGCTGAAAAAGGAAGGGTTTACGGCTGTTGCGGTGGGAACCAGGGAGGAAAGCCTTGAACAGATACGGCGGGAATCCTTTGACCTGGTCTTGCTGGATTTGATGCTTCCTGACGGAAACGGGTATTCTGTCTGCACTGCCATAAAACGGGAGGCTGATATTCCGGTTATCTTCCTGACGGCTATGGGGGACGAGGAGAGCGTGGTGACCGGATTTGAGCTGGGGGCGGATGACTATATTGCAAAGCCCTTCCGCCCCCTGGAACTGGTATCCAGGGTGAAAAACGTGCTCAGGAGAGGGGGCAGGAGCCGGTCCGTGCTGCGGGCAGGGGATCTGCTTGTGGACACTGTGAAGGGGACTGTAACCAGGGACGGACAGGAAATTATATTGTCAGCCCTGGAGTACAGGCTGTTTCTGGTCTTTTTGAACCGGCAGGGTGAAGTGCTGACCAGGAACCGGTTATTGGAAGAGATATGGGACATTGCCGGGGATTATGTAAATGATAATACCCTTACGGTTTACATAAAGAGACTACGGGATAAAATTGAGAAAGATCCGGCTCATCCGGAAATCATAGAGACTGTCCGGGGGAGGGGATATAAGGTGGGATGAGAGATGGCTGAATGGTTGAGAAATCCAGAGGTGAGGCTGCAGACGGGCATTCACGGAGTGCTTCTGGTTACAGCGGCTGCGGCAGCCGCCATAATCTGGGATATAGGCTGCGCCCTGTATGCTGCCGCCCTCTGTCTGGCGGGCAGCGGAATATCCCTTTGGTTTACCGCAAAACGATATGACAGGCTTTCACAGCTCTCACGGGAGGTGGACCGGGTGCTGTACGGAAATGACAGCATGGCCGGCATACCTGACGAGGAAGGGGAGCTGGCTGTCCTGGCAAGCAAGATTTATAAGATGACCATACGTCTCAGGGACCAGGCAGAGGAGCTGAGGACAGACAAGGCATATCTTCAGGAATCTCTGGCCGATATATCGCATCAGGTAAAAACACCCCTGACTTCCATACACATGCTTCTGCGGCAGCTTAAGGAGGAAGAAAATGAACAGGAAAGGTCCAGGATATCCCGAAGCATAGGCAGCCTGCTGGCAAGGATTGAGTGGCTGATTGCGGCCCTTTTAAAGATGGCCAGTCTGGAGTCCGGTACCGTGGTCTTAAAACAAGAGATGGTTCTGGCCGGGGATGTGATTCAAAAGGCAGCAGAGCCTCTGGCGGTGCCCATGGAACTTAAGGGACAGCAGCTGATACTTAAAGGGCAGGAGGGCGCCCGGTACACAGGAGATTTTTTGTGGTCAGTGGAAGCGCTGGGCAATATTCTCAAAAACTGCATGGAACATACACCGGCAGGCGGGACAGTTACGGTCAGCACAGAGGAGAATCCTGTGTATACACAGATACAGGTGGAGGATACAGGCAAGGGATTCTCAAAGGCAGATCTGAAGCATATCTTTGAACGGTTTTACCGGGGGGAGAATGCCTGCGGTGACAGCGTGGGGATTGGGCTTGCCTTATCCGGTATGATTATAAAAGAACAAAAGGGAACCATACTGGCTTCCAACCGGGAGAATGGCGGGGCCAGGTTCTGCATCCGGTTTTACAAAGGAGCTGTATAGAGCGTGTTTGAATATTCATTCCCGCCATCTGCATGTCCCGGGGCGTTTTATGTCACGCTCCGGGGCTTCTTTTTTTCTGTACCGTAATTCTGTATGCCTGACCGCAATGTGACAATATTGTTATGAAAAATTCACCGGGCTGTCATGGTGAAAATGGTATACTGATTGCGGTGAAACAGGATAATGTTAGGAGAGAAGGAGGATGGAAGATGGAGTTGCTGAGAACGGAACATTTGTGCAAAGTATACGGAACAGGGGAGAATCAGGTGCATGCCCTGAGGGATGTATCATTTTCCGTGGAAAAGGGTGAATTTGTGGCAATCATAGGACAGTCCGGATCGGGAAAGTCCACCCTGCTCCACATGATAGGAGGCGTGGATGTCCCCTCATCCGGCCATGTATGGGTGGATGGAAGCGATGTATATGCCAGGAACAGGAAAGAACTGGCTATATTCAGGCGCAGGCAGGTGGGGCTGATTTATCAGTTTTATAATCTGATACCGGTTCTGAACGTGGTGGATAACATGACATTGCCGGTGAAGCTGGACGGGCAGAAGGTGAACCGGGAACGTCTGGAAGAGCTTTTGGACATTCTGGATTTGAGGGACAGGGCAGCCCATCTGCCGAGACAGCTGTCAGGAGGGCAGCAGCAGAGGGCAGCCATCGGCAGGGCGCTTTTATATGCCCCCGCCCTGGTTCTGGCAGATGAACCCACGGGAAATCTGGACAGCAGGAACAGCCAGGAGATTATGAATCTGCTTAAGTACTCCAACAGGACATACAGGCAGACCCTGATTCTTATTACCCATGACCAGGAAATAGCGCTTCAGGCTGACCGCATCATCCGCCTGGAAGACGGACGTATTGTCTCTGACGCGCCCAATGGGAGACAGGGGGGACGGATATGATATGGAAAGAGTATTCCAGGAAATATCTGAAAGACCATAGGGAGTCCTCTGTTTCTATCATGGCGGCAGCCTTTGTGTCCTCCCTGTTTATTTCCTTCATAACCACCCTGTTTTACAATATGTGGGTGGATTCAGTCAGACGGGCCGCAGAAAAGGGCGGGGACTGGCAGGCCGGTGCGCAGCCTTCCTTACTCACCGGATTTTATTTTGTCATCATGTGCATGGTCTGTCTGTCCATGGCACTGGTACTGTATCACGCATTTGTGATGGGAGCGGATGAGCGCATGCATCAGTTGGGAATCCTGCAGACAGTGGGGGCCACACCGGGCCAGATAAGAGCGTGTCTGCTGCAGGAGGCCATTGCTTTAAGCCTGCTGCCTGTTCTGGCGGGAATTGCTGCCGGCGTGGGGGCTGCGGCCCTGTTTCTGCATATGGCTAATTCCATCAGCAGGGCCCTGGGAATGAAGGCAGCTTATTTAACGTATCATCCCCTTTTGTTCCTTCTGTCCCTGGGCATATGCGTTCTGACCGTGGGCGCGGCCGGCGGCCGCGCAGCCATGCAGCTGAGCCAGGTAAACCCTCTGGATGCAGTCATGGGAGGAAGGGAAGAGCCTGTCCGCCAGGTGAAATCATTCCGTCTTTTTTCTGAAATTTGGGGTGTGGAGGGAGAACTTGCCAGGAAGTCCCTGTATGCCAGAAGAAAGGCGTTTCGGGCCTCCTCCCTGTCCCTCACCCTGTCCTTTATGGTGTTCAGCCTGTTTCTGAATTTCTGGGTATTATCCGGGCTCAGTACAAAGTACACGTATTTTGAGCGGTACAAGGATATCTGGGATTTAATGGCCGCGGTCAAAGAAGAATCTGGCGGCATGCCGTCCGGGCTGCTGGGGGACATCCGCAGCCTGTCCGGGGTCACCCGGTGTATCCGTTATGAAAAGACAGAGGGCTATACCTGGCTGGAGGAGGGGATGCTGTCAGAAGAACTCAGGAGAGCAGGCGGTCTGGAAAGCCTTAAAAATACCGGGATCCAAAAACTGGATGGAAGATATCGGATAAAGGTTTCCATGGTAATACTGGACCAGGACAGCTTTCAGGAGTTCCTGGAGGAGGCGGGGCTTGACAGCTCTGTCACTGAGGTCACAGTCAACCGGATATGGGACAATGTGAACAGCCATTTCCGGGCAAAGGCTTACCTCCCTTTTATCAGTGCGCTTGATCATCCTGTGGCTGTTGCAGTAGATGAAGGGAATGGAATGGGGGAAAACGGGGACCGTGGAAGTATACAGCTGCACACAGGAGCATATACAAACCAGGTACCGGATTTAAGGGAAGAATATCCTGATTTTTCACTGGTGCACATCATGCCGGAGCAAATATATGAGGAGAAGGCGGGGGACAGGGTTTCGGGGGAAGTGTATTACCAAATCAAAGCCGTATCGGATGAGGCGGTCCCGAAGCTGGAAGAAAGCGTGAGCAGACTGATGGACGGGAAAATGGACTATGAGCTGGAAAACCGGCAGACAGAGGAAGCTTATGAGATGGATGTAAGGAGGGGATACCAGCTTATCATGGGCAGCCTTTGCGGGCTTCTGGCCCTGGTGGGAATTGCCAATGTATATGCCAATACCCTGGGCGGACTTTACATGAGAAAACGGGAATTTGCACGGTATCTGTCAGTGGGAGTCACACCGGGGGGACTGGCGCGGATATTGGCCATGGAGGCCTGCATTGTAGGCATTAGGCCCATTCTGGCCAGCATTCCGGTCAATATAGGATTTGTCATATTCACGGTCCGGCAGAGCCGGTTTACGTTCTGTGATTATCTGTCCGTCATACCCTTAAAGCCCCTGGCTCTGTTTGGGGGAGCGATTCTGGTATTTGTGGGTATGGCATACTGGACAGCCGGCAGAAGGACAGGCAATATCAATATAGTGGAGGGCATGAGGGACGATACCATGATTTGATGGTTCATACTCTGGCCCCGGAGCGGAGCGCGGACTCTTTGGCGGGGCAGGGGGGGGGGGGATTGGAAAGCACGAAGCTGGCAGGCACACCGGCAGTATCTTTTGGAAACCATGGCACTTTATAGTGCGTAATTTACCACGTTTCCCGGATGGGGTATAATGAAGGCAGATTGGGCGGAGGCCCTGGAAAGGACGGGATGACATTGGATACAGGGGATTATCTGAACATATTAAAGGATGATATCCATTCCGTGGTATTTGCCACTGTGGACAGGGACGGACATCCGGCGGCCAGGGTCATTGACATTATGCTGGCAGATGAAAATACCCTTTATTTTATTACAGCCAAGGGCAAGGAATTTTACCGGCAGCTGACAGAGCGGAAGTATGTGGCCATCAGCGGAATGACGGGAGGCGGGGGTTCTCTCAGCAAAAAGGCCATATCCATCCGGGGCGAGGTGAAGGAACTGGGTGCAGGACTGGTAGACAGGGTATTTGAAGAAAATCCTTATATGGCTGAGATATATCCTGATAAGGAGAGCCGCATGGCCATAACCGTATTTTGTGTAACCCGGGGCAGGGGAGAGTATTTTGATTTATCCGTAAAACCTATTACCAGGAAGGGATTTTTAATTGGGGATTGGGATAAGGAGGAAGCAGGCGGATATTTTATCACCAGGCAATGCCGCGGATGCGGAAACTGTCTTTCCAAATGCCCCCAAACGTGTATAACCACGGCACAAGTGCCCTTTGAAATACAGAAAGAGCACTGCATCCGGTGCGGAAACTGTCTGGAGGTATGTCCGTTCGGAGCAGTAGTGCGCCGGGAGGAGGACGGGACAACGGCGGGACAATGGCGGAAGGACGATGGGAGAGGCAGCTGAAAAGATGACAGGAGGCGTGACCCCTGGGGGTTAGAACAGGAGATACCCGAAGGCATCAGGCGGGAACAGAAGAGAAAAAACGGGAATAAAGAAAGTATGACGGCAAAATGAATCAAAGGGAAGTGGAAATATGAAAGGCAGAGGACAGAAAACCGCAGCGCAGGAAACTGGAATACAGGAAACTGGAATGCAGAAAACCGCAGTGCAGGAAACCGAAGCACAGAAAAAGGATGAAAAGGATATCGGGGACCCGAATCCCGCATATGGGGATTGTCTCCTGGCGCTGAAACGGCGTCTGGAGCAGGCTGACGCTGTTGTCATCGGAGCAGGAAGCGGCTTGTCTGCTGCGGCCGGCCTGACCTATGCAGGCAGGCGGTTTGAGGATCATTTTAGGGAATTCATAGAACGGTACGGCATGAGGGACATGTATTCGGCGGGGTTCTATCCGTTTCCCACCCAGGAGGAGAAGTGGGCCTATTGGAGCCGCCATATTTATTATAACAGGTACGACATGCCGGCGGCAAAGCTGTACAGGGATTTGTATGCGATGATGAAGGATAAAAACCACTTTGTCCTGACCACCAATGTGGACCACCAGTTCTGGCTGGCCGGTTTTCAGGACGAGTGTATATTTGCAACCCAGGGAGACTACGGGCTGTTCCAGTGCAAACAGGCATGCCATAAGAAGCTGTATGACAATGAGGCGCAGATCCGGGCCATGCTGAGGAAACAGAAGGACTGCAGGATTCCCTCCTGTCAGGTGCCAAAGTGTCCGGTGTGCGGAGGCGACATGGAAGTACATCTGAGGTGCGACGGTAACTTTGTGGAGGATGAGGCGTGGTACCGGGCAGCGGTACGGTATGAAACATTTCTGCGCAATAATCAGGAAAAAACACTGGTTTTCCTGGAATTAGGGGTGGGTATGAACACGCCCGGCATTATAAAATACCCCTTCTGGAGAATGACAAAGCAGTGGAAACAGGCATTTTATATCAGCGTCAATCTGGAGCAGGCGTGGGTGCCGGATGACATCATGGACCGGTCACTGGTGCTGAAGGCTGACATCGCGCATGTGCTGGAGCATCTGGCAGGAACAGACGCAGGATGCAATAACGGGGCCGGTTGGGGAGAAGGGAGCTGTCAGCCATGAAGCAGATGGGCCAGGAAGCACGTCTTAACTATATTGTGGAAGAACTTAAGAAGGATTCGGTCAGCTTCAGGGACATGGAGGTAAGGCCCCGGGACCGGCGCAGGGTCATGCGTTCCCTTATGAATATCCGTATGCCCGGGCCACTGCCTGCCGGATTCCTGGAGATTCAGGATGAATTCCTGAGGGAGGAAGCCAGGGAAAAGGGAATTGTGAGCCTGGCTGACATACCAACCGTAAAGGAGCAATATGGAAGCGGCGTCCTGTTTGGGGACCGTATATCCATATGGCAGGGCGATATTACACGGCTGCAGGCAGATGCCATTGTCAACGCGGCCAATTCCCGTATGCTGGGGTGCTTTGTGCCATGCCACGGCTGTATTGACAACGCCATTCATTCCGCTGCAGGTCTGAGGCTGCGTGAGGCCTGCAGCCGGTATATGGATGACAGGCGCAGGGAGGACCCGGATTATGAGGAGCCTGTCGGAAGGGCAGTGCTGACGCCGGGGTTCTGCCTTCCCTGCCGGTATGTGATTCACACCGTGGGACCTGTGGTGGGAATGAGGCTGACAAAAGAACTGAAACAGGACCTGAGAAACTGTTATGTTTCCTGCCTGGAGGCAGCTGCGGACCAGGGATTAAGGAGCATCGCCTTCTGCTGTATTTCTACCGGGGAATTCCATTTTCCCAACGACAAAGGGGCGGAGATTGCGGTGGATACAGTGACAAAATTCATAAAACAGCGCAAAGCGGCCTTTGACCGGATTGTTTTTAATGTGTTTAAGGATGGGGACAGGGAATTATATGAAAAACTGTTGTCATAAGAATGTTTTTACAGACGTTCCAGAGGCTGAAGCTGCCAGCACTTTTTACATGCGGCATACCGGCATCTTTATGTAGCGGAATACAGAATCAAATACAAATGAAAAAGAAGCACAAATGAAAAAGAAGCGCCCTCAAACCATTCAGGCATACTTGAATGGTTTGAGGGCGCTTTGCTTCCGGTTTTATTGCGCGGCCTGCATATTCTGCGTATTGCCCGCCGCAGGCCTTCGGCAGTATTTTCTGGATGCGGTATATGCGCCTATCCAGCCGGCAAAGGCGCCCAGGGTCAGGATAAGAAGGAGAATCCAGGCCGTGTTGTAGGAGCCGCTGGTGTCGTATATGGCAGCCACCATGAGCGCTCCCAGGGAAAGGCCGATTTGTGTAAAGCTGTTGGCGATTCCGTATGCCTCGCCGTATTTTTCAGCGCCAAAGATGGCGGAGGTGATAAGCGGAGGGGTGACGGTGCCGATAGCATCTCCCAGGCCGAAGAGGAAGGCCATGATGTAGAGCATGCTGATATTCTGGCCAAACAGGATGAAGATAAAGGAAAGGGCAAAGGTGATGCATCCAAAAGCAGTACTGGCCACAACGCCAAACCTGTCATTGAGCCATCCAAGGACCAGCTTCCCGAAAATGCCAATCATGGAATACAGGGAGATAATTAATGCCTGTACCTGGGGGCCCTGAAGTTCCTCGATGGCCGGAGGGAAGTGACCCAGGGAGCCCGTATTAATCAGTCCGTTGCACAGCATGCCGAATATGAAAAGGATAAAGAACAGCTTTGTCCTGGATTCCTTTACGCTCGGCGGAAACACCACGTCTGCCTTTTGGGGGATTCGCTTGGAGGCAGCATCCCTGGAGGAGGAATCCTGAAGGGAGGAACTCTCAATGGTGGAATCCTGGCTGCCATAGGGTAAAAGTCCCATGTCCTCCGGACGTTTTCTGAGGATGAACAGGGCAGCGGGAAGGGCTAGTACCAGGATAATGAGTGCCATGATCCGGTAGGTGCTCCTCCAGCCATATGCCCCCAGCAGCCATGTGATCACAGGGCTGAAGATGGTGCCGCCCACGCCGATTCCGGCCATGGCAATGCTCATGGCAAGTCCTCTCTTTTTGACAAACCAGTTGGTAATCATCATGCTCACCGGAATCAGGGAAGCGTTTAAAAAGAAAATACCGGTAAAGAAGGAGGAAATGTATAGATGAATCACATTGGTGGCAAGGGAGAAGGAAGCGTAGGAAAGGACAAAGCCGATAATGCTGACGGTCTGAATCCGTTTCATGTTGCCTCTTGCAAGCCTGGCCGACACAACAGGGGACAGGAAGATTCCGAGACCCTGGAGAATGGTATTGGCCAGGGTGAAGGCGCTTCTGGAAATCTGGAGCTCACCCGTAACCTGTATCAGGAATTTATTGCTGAGCGCCATGATGGGGGGCACCATGGTACATGTAATCATGAGACAACCAAAGACAACGAACCAGCCATAGTATATTTTTTTGCGTTCCATTATGCGTTCCTCCTGTTCAGCCAGTTAAATGCGCAGGCTGCGTGTACTGCGGCCCCGTAGGGCATGACGGTTTCATCGAATAATACGCCCGGATTATGGTGCTGGACCGTGCACCCATCCACCCTGCATCCTATCATGAAGTAGACGGTGGGGACCTTTTCGGACACGCGGGCAAAGTCATCGGAAGGTGTTACGGAGTAATCGGTGTGTTTGATGAAATCAGGAACCACCTCAGAGGCATATTCTGCCAGCTCCCTGGTAAGATCCGGGTCAGAGTAGGTGGAGGGCACCTCGGAGAGGGATTCGTATTCAATGGCCACTCCAAAGACCTTTCCCGTGTATTCTGCAATCTCATGCATCCTTTTTACAAGCCTGGCGCGCAAGTCCTTGTTATAGGTGCGCAGGGTGCCCATGAGTACGGCGCTGTCAGGAATAATGTTGGAGGTGTTTCCCGCATTAAACGCACCCAGGGTAAGACTTGCCTTCTCGCCTGGATCACACTCCCTGGCTATGAGATTCTGGAAGGCGCTGTAAATATGAAAGCCCACATTGATGGGATCAATACCCAGATGAGGCATGGCCCCATGGCAGCCCACACCTTTTACTGTGATTTTAAAACCGTCGCAGGAGGATGTCATGAAGCCCGTGCCATAGTTGAGGGAGGGAACCGGGGTATCTAACATCACATGTATGCCCATGGCGGCATCTACCGTGGGATTGGAAAGAATTCCCGCCTTAATCATGTTTTCAGAACCAGTAAAAACCTCTTCCGCCGGCTGGAACATCAGCTTCACGCTGCCGCAGAGCTCATCTCTGCGCTCATGCAGAATCTGGGCAGCAGCAAGAAGCATGGCGGTATGTATGTCATGTCCGCAGTTGTGGGCCGCCTCCGTGACTGTCTGAAAGGGAAGACTGTTCATCTCTTTCATGGGGAGCGCATCCATGTCAGCTCTGAGAAGTATGGTCTTGCCGGGGCAGCTGCCCTCAATCAGGGCAGTGATGCCTGA
>ERZ827490.91-NODE-91-length-144135-cov-4.710418_pt1 | contig 144135 bp, 130 predicted proteins | sample MGYA00519770_ERZ827490 | MGnify/ENA primary metagenome ERZ827490 (study PRJEB31778, sample SAMEA3449324) | human gut metagenome | biome: human gut; feature: human-associated habitat; material: faeces | place: United Kingdom | collected 2010/2012 ... | reverse complement strand
AACAATGCCGATAACAGCGTCGTTTCTTCAAAAAAGCATTGTACCCTGATTGTATTGTCTAAGGAGTTAAAAATGCTGCAAAAATTTGAATTTCATAAAACCGAGCGCAAAATTCTTGTTAAATCAATTATAACCGCGATTGACGCGGTACGCCCGCGGGATTTTTATTTTCCCGGAGAAATGCATAACTTTTGGGAGATAGTATGCGTTGCCGAGGGCGCGGCTATGGCTACCGCCGACGAACGGGTTTATAATCTAAAAAAGGGCGATTTGCTTTTTCACAAGCCCATGGAATTTCACAGAGTATGGTCGGCAGAGGGCACCGCGCCGCGGCTTTTTATAATATCCTTTGAAGCCGACAGCGACGGAACGGAATATTTTTGCGACAGGCTTTTTACGCTTAACGACCTTATGCTGGAGGAATTTGCGGAAATTAACGCCGCCTGCCGCAGGGCTATTGAGCTTTATGACAATAATAAAATGAAGGAATACGCTTGGCAAAGCAACTTAGCGGCGGTAATGCTTGAAGCTTTTTTGCTGAGACTCCGCGGTGAAAAGGAAACGGCATATTATGATGATTCTCGCTATGCCGCAATTTACAGGCAAATTGTAAATTATCTTGAAAACGCCTGCTGCCGCAGCATTACGGTTGAGGAAACGGCGCGCGCCTGTAATTTAAGCGTTAGCAGCCTTAAACGTATTTTTAAAATGTTTTGCGATAAAGGGGTAATAGAATACCACAATTCAATACGTATGCGTATGGCGGTAAAGCTGTTGGGCGACGGCAAAAGCATTGCAGAGGTAAGCGAAGACCTCGGCTTTTCAAGCACTTCATATTTTCACGTCGCCTTTAAGCGAGCTGCCGGGGTATCGCCGGGGAAGCTTTTTAAGTCTTAATATTGAAAAACGAACAAAAGTTTGGTATAATGTAGATACAGCGTTCAGGGGGTGGCGGAATGTCAAAGGCGGACGAGCTTATAAAGGCGGTGCTTGAAAGCAAAAAGCTATCGGGCGAAAAGGTTTACAGCGACCAGCCCCTTATATTCACAGCCGCGCAAATGAAAAGCTACACGCCGCCCGAATATATCGAAATGCGTAAAATCGCGCTGCAAAGAAATTCCATTTTCGCACCCGCGTCCGAAATATTTTATCGCCAGGCTAAGTTTATGGAAAAATTCACCGATGATTTTGAATATCACGGTCAGTTCCTGCGCTCGTTCCCGACCTACCGCGAAATGAGCAATTTGCAGCTGCGGGGCTACTTTTCGTGGCGTGCCGCCGTGCGAAAAGGCAAAATTGAAAAAACCTGCATTTCCTTTGTGTATGTGTATCTTTATGAGCTTTTAAACCTGATAGGCGCAGAAAGCCCCGAGGACGCGTTTTTAAGGCTTAAAAATTTCGCCGTTGCTTATTCGGAATACGATAAGCGCGTGCACAGCACGGTTTCAAAGTGGCTTATTGATTTTGCGGCATATTATAACCTTGACCCGCGGCTTTTAAAGGATTCTGAATTTTTAAAAAACGACGGCGCGCTGCTGCGCCTTATGAATTATGAAAAAAACACGCCCGCAGAGGCGCTTGGCGCTGTTGAGTGTTTTTCATCATATAAAATAAGCGGCGCGGCGTTTTATAAAAAGTTCCCCGAAAGAACGGCTGCTGCGGTTTACAATGTTTTCAAAATGTTGCTCGAATACTATAATACTTTTGAAAACGGCAATATTTACGAAAAGCTTTTCGGCAAAAGGCTTCACGAGCCGCACTTTATATTCGACCAAGCCGTTTTTTATGAAAAAGCGCCGCACTCCGATTGCGTTTACGAAATAAACGGAATTTACCGCTATATATGCCGTGATAATAAATGGAGCATTGAACGCTTTTACCCGCAAAAGGATAAAGCGGGTAAGGTCGGTTCGATTTTAAAGGGAATCGACAGCGCCCTGCGGCTGAAATTCGGGTTTAAGCCGTTGATAAAGCCCCCCGAGCTTTCACGCGATACAGAACTAATTATAAAAGAGACAGTAGATAAGATTTTCGCCGAAGAACGCAAAGCGGCTGCACCGAAAATTGAAATTGATGTTTCAAAGCTGCAAAGCATACGCGATACCGCCGATATTACCCGCGATAAACTGATTGTGGACGAAGAAGAACCGACAGAGCAAATTATACCCGAAACAGAGCAGCCGTTAGCGGAAAAAACCGCAGACGAACCGTATTTAAAGGTTTTAAAGGCGCTGCTAAGTGATGAAGACCCCGAAAAGGCTTCGCGGGACAGCGGAATAATGCTGACGGTGGCAATAGACGAAATAAACGAGCGGCTGTTTGACGATTTCGGCGATACGGTTATAAATTTTGACGGCGATACCCCCGAAATAATTGAGGACTACAAGGAAGAGTTGAAAGGAATGTTCAATATATGAAAATACCCAAGCGCATAGCCTCGGTAATAATAAATTCGCTTAAAGGCGGCGTTGTGCCGAGAATAGGGTTGCCATACATTACCGTGGGCAGAGAAAGCGAGATTGACGCCTTTTTAAACGATATTGAAATTATAGGCGAGGGCGGCGCGGCTTTCCGCTTTATTGTGGGTAAATACGGCAGCGGCAAGAGCTTTCTTTTGCAGACCGTGCGCAACTACGCTATGGATAAAAATATGGTGGTGGCTGACGCGGATCTATCCCCCGAGCGCAGGCTCCAAGGAACGCGCGGTCAGGGGCTTGCGACCTATAAGGAGCTTATACGCAATATGTCCACCAAGACCCGCCCCGAGGGCGGCGCACTCACCCTTATTTTAGACCGCTGGATAAGCGGGCTGCAAACCGATGTTATGCGGGAAAACTCCCTCACGATTGAGGACAGCCGAATACCCGCGCTTACCGAAAGGAAGATAAGCGAAGTAATATCTTCCCTAAGTGAGATGGTGCACGGCTTCGATTTTGCGCGGCTTTTAACCGTTTATTACAAGGCGTATTTAAACGGCGACGACGAAAGCAAGGCGCGCGTTGTTAAATGGTTCAGGGGCGAGTACACCACCAAAACCGAGGTTAAGGCGGAGCTTGGCGTAAACATAATTATAACCGACGACGACTGGTACGAGTACATAAAGCTTTTTGCGCTTTTCCTTAAAAAGGCGGGCTATTCTGGGCTTTTAATACTTATAGACGAGCTTGTTAATATTTACAAGATACCCAACAGCATAACGCGGCAGTACAACTACGAAAAAATACTCACAATGTATAACGACACAATGCAGGGCAAGGCGCAGTATATGGGCATTATAATGAGCGGCACGCCGCAGTGCATTGAAGATACGCGGCGCGGCGTTTACAGTTACGAGGCGCTGAAATCCCGCCTGACAGAGGGGCGCTTCGGCAAGGGCGAGCTTCGCGATATGTCCGCCCCCGTTATAAAGCTGGCACCGCTGACATATGAAGAATTATTGGTGCTTATAGAAAAGCTGACCGAAATACACGCTGTGCTTTATGAATACACGCCCGATGTTACCGAAAACGATATGATAGAGTTTATAAAGCTGGAATTTTCCCGTATAGGAGCCGACAGCGCCATAACCCCGCGCGAGGTAATACGCGATTATATTGAGCTTTTAAATATTATCCACCAAAACCCGGGAACGGATATAAAAACGCTTTTGTCTTCAGACGGGTTCAGCTTTGCAAAGCCTGAGCCGCAGGGAGAGGTAGCCGCCGAATTTGCCGAATTCGAGCTTTGAGGAACAGCGAATGAATGTTTTTGAAAGATACGCGCCCTTTATTCAGGACTTTATTTACCGCAACGGCTGGGAAACGCTGCGCGGTGTGCAGGTGGCTGCGGGCGAGGCGATTTTCGGAACGGACTGTAACGTTCTGCTTTCCGCCTCAACCGCGTCGGGCAAAACAGAGGCGGCATTTTTCCCCATACTCACCCTGTTTTCCGAAGACCCGCCGACCTCTGTGGGGGCTATATACATAGGACCCCTAAAGGCGCTTATAAACGACCAGTTTTCGCGCCTTAACGAGCTTTGCGCCGATGCGGAAATTCCCGTTTGGCACTGGCACGGCGACGTTGCGCAATCGCACAAGGAAAAGCTTTTAAAGCACCCCTCGGGAATTTTGCAGATAACCCCCGAATCGCTGGAGGCGCTGCTTTTGCACAAGCACGCCTATATTCCGAAATTATTCGGTGATTTGCGGTTTATTGTAATTGACGAGGTTCATTCGCTTTTGCGGGGCGACCGCGGCGGGCAGACACTGTGCCTTATTGAGCGGCTTTCGCGTATGGCGGGGGTAAACCCGCGCAGAATAGGGCTTTCCGCCACAATAGGCGACCCCGAGGGCACAGGCAAATATTTAGCGGCAGGCACGGGCAGAGAAACCGTGATACCGAAAGTAGAGCAGGGTAAGGTAAGGTGGAGGCTCTCTTTAGAACATTTTTTCACAACACCGGGCGTGGAGGAATCCACCGCAGATGAAAAAGCGGCATTGCCCGCCCTTGATATGAAAACCGACACCGCACCCGAAAATTCAGACCCCGGCTTTGCTTATGTTTTTGAGCACACAAGGGGCAAAAAGTGCCTTATTTTCGTTAATTCCCGCGAAGAGTGCGAGGCGGTAACCACCACGCTGCGCGGCTATTGCGAGGCAAGGGGCGAGCCTGACAGATTTTTAATTCACCACGGCAACCTTTCGGCATCCTTCCGCGAGACCGCCGAATCGGTAATGAAAGACGACGAGCAATGTATGACCACCGTAACCACGGCTACGCTGGAGCTGGGAATAGATATAGGCAGGCTGGAGCGTGCCTTTCAAATAGACGCACCCTTTACCGTATCGTCATTTTTGCAGCGCATGGGGCGCACAGGCAGGCGGGAGCTGCCGCCCGAAATGTGGTTTGTAATGCGTGAGGAGCAGCCCGAGGCGCGGGCAATGCTGCCCGAAACCGTGCCGTGGTCGCTGCTGCAGGGCATAGCGCTTATTCAGCTTTACACCGAGGAACGGTGGGTAGAGCCGCCAAAAACCGACAGACTGCCTTTCAGCCTTTTATATCACCAGACTATGAGCACGTTGGCGTCGTCAGGCGAGCTATCTCCTGCGGCGTTAGCATCTCGTGTGCTGACCCTTAAAAGCTTTGAAAGAATAGACAAGGAAGACTACAAAACACTTTTGCGCCATTTAATTGAGACCGACCATATTGAGCGCACCGAAACGGGCGGGCTTATAGTGGGGCTTGCAGGCGAGCGGCAGGTGAATTCCTTTAAATTTTACGCGGTGTTTAAAGAGAACGAGGAATACACCGTGCGCAGCAATTCCGAAGAGCTTGGCACCATAGTAATGCCGCCGCCCGTGGGCGAGAAAATAGCCATTGCTGGGCATGTGTGGATAGTGGAGGAGGTAGACCACAAGCGGCACTTGGTATATTGCGAGCAGGTGCGGGGCAAGGTGCCCGCCTATTTCGGGCAGTGCCCGGGGGATATTAATACAAAAGTGCTTGAACGTATGCGAAAAGTGCTTGCCGAAGATAAAATCTACCCATACCTTATGAAAAACGCGCTTGGCAGGCTTTACGAGGCGCGCAGCATTGCCAGACTCGGCGGAGTAACAACCGAGCCGCTTATAAACCTGGGCGGGGATATGTGGTGCCTGTTTCCTTGGCTCGGCACTTATGCCTTTCTTGCCATGGAGCGATTTTTAAAGCTTAAATGCGCAAAGGATTTAGGGCTTACAGCCCTTGACCCCGCAAGACCGTATTTTATTCAGTTTAAAATGAAAGCCACGCGCGAGGAGTTTTTTGAGGTTTTAAAGGAAAAAGAAAAGCAGACGCTTGACCCTATGGAGCTTGTATACCCCGGTGAAGTGCCGCTTTTTGAAAAGTATGATGAATTTGTGCCGCCCGAGCTTGTGCGCAAGGGCTTTGCCTACGGTATACTTGCAACCGACGAAATGAAAGCGCGAATACGCGGCTGGGAGCTTTAATTGAATAGCTTTAAGCCAAACCGGACAGCCGCTGACTGCGGCTGTTTTTTTATTTTATCTGCCAAAAGCACATATTTTTTGACCGCCGATTTTTGAGTTAAAAAAGTATAAGCAAATTCAAGGTGGATAATAATTCCAAAATATGCTAAAATATTTCCATAATGAAGAGGAGGGCGCATATGTTTGAAATTGAAAAAGATAATGCTAAAATCGGCAAACACCTTAAAAAGCTGATTTTATCAAAACACAAGAGTATTCGGCAGTTTTGCGAAAAATACCTCAAATGTGTAAATGAGAATGATAATTATCAAGTTGAAGTAAAAGAATTGGATAATATGGCAACCAGAATGTCGGCGATTATAAAGGGTAAAAAATCAATCCAATTTTACGATCTGCCTATATTCTGCAAGCTTTTGGAGGTCTCCTGCGAAGAAATAATAACCGCAGGTCAGCACTATGAGCCTATAAGCGGCCATGTCACCAATTATGAAATTGCCTTTTCAAAGGACAGGGACAAGTGGGAAAAATACATAAACCGCCCCGATAAGCTGATACTGAACTCCGATGAATACTGTAAAACCGTTATAGATTACGCGCTTGAATTTAAGAATTACGATTTTTTAAAGTATCTTATGGATAAGAATTACATATGGTTTGTTGATAACAGTAAGGATGACGGCAAAAAGTATATCTTAAACCGTGCGTACCGTTTCGGTGCCGGAACAAGCATTGAAAAGCGCAAATTCAGCGACACGCTTGATGCCGAGCTGATGAACCCTATCAAAGAAAACAAACTGCGGCAAAACCTGATTGCTCTTGCAATTGAAAATAGGGATATTCCTATGCTGGATACGCTCAGGGCACGCGAAATCCCGGCATTATATGAAACTACTATCGGCTTCAGTACGCAAACAAGCTGTGAAGATTATTACGATGATACGGTAATTGAAGAAATAGTGACGCATAACGAGGTTTTGGATTACTTTACCGACAGTATTGAGATTAAGAATCAATTTGGTAATCCGCAAATGTTTATTTATCCGTATATCGGCAAAGTGGTTGAGCGTTTAATAGAAATTAAAAGCAAAAATGCGGAATATGTTATCCGACGAATTACTGAGCACAACCAAGCGGTTTACGAAAAATTACAATCATTGATAAATATTGCCGTTGAAATAACAAATTTAGATCCGATGTTTCATTTTGATTTTAACGATGATGAGGGTTTTCTATCATATATGGTTCCGGGTTCTAATGAACATTTTGCAAAGTTTTGCGCAAATGTGATCCGCACGGATATAAAATCCAACGATTCGACAATTGAAATCCTGTTAAATAAATTAAACGAAAGCTATGATTCGGTAAGAGATATCAAACCGAATTTATAATATCATTGGGAGGAGAAATATGTATTGTCAAAACTGCGGGAAAATGCAAGAAAACGGTTCTGCTGTCTGCACTGATTGCGGAGCGGAGCTGATTGGGAAAAATGATTACGGGCGCAATAACAAAAAAAGCTTTTGGTTTGCTTTATTAAGCTTTGTATTTCCTATTGCGGGGTTTATACTCTATCTTATATATGAGGACAGAAAGCCTGCACGCGCCCATTCGCTTATAGTCGGATTTGTTACGGGCATTATAATAAAACTGCTATTGATTGTTATTCTGTCGGTTTTTGCGGGAGTTGCCATAAATCAGACGCTTAACAGCAGCGACCTTTTGTTTGACAGCCTTTTGTAAAAATGTCATTTTAATAAACAGATAATATTTAATTGTTGTAAATCAGCCGACGGTATTGTATAATATTCTACGGTGATTATAATGACATTGCAACAGCTTCATTATGTAATAGTAATAGCGGAAACCGGCTCAATGAATAAGGCGGCGGAAAAGCTTTATATTACCCAGCCGTCGCTTACGGCTATGGTGAAAGAGCTTGAAAGCGAGCTTGGAATAATTATTTTTCACCGCAGCGGCAGGGGAGTATCGCTCACAGGCGACGGGCAGGAATTTATAACCTATGCGCGACAGCTTTACCACCAGTATGAGGAGCTGGCTGAAAAATACGGTCCCGCCGGCACGCTTAAAAAGAAGTTCGGCGTATCAACCCAGCATTATTCCTTTGCGGTAAAGGCTTTTGTTGAAACGGTGAAAAATTTTGATACAGCAAAATATGAGTTTGCAATCCGTGAAACAAAAACCAAAGAGGTAATTGAAGATGTGCGGTCGCTGCGAAGTGAAATAGGCATAATTTATTTAAGCGATTTTAACCGAAACTTCATTAACAAAATACTCAAAGCCGGTGAATTGGAATTTCACCGCCTTATAGACTGTCGGGTTTTTGTGTACCTTTGGAAAAATCACCCGCTGGCAAATAAAACCGGCATAACCGCGGCGGAGCTTAACGATTACCCCTGCCTTTCGTTTGAACAGGGGGCGGACAGCTCGCTGTATCTCGCAGAGGAAATTTTTGTGGGAAATGAATTTCCGCAGACGATAAAGGCTAATGACCGCGCCACAATGCTTAACCTTATGGTGGGGCTTAACGGCTTTACGCTTTGCTCGGGAATAATTTGCGAGGAGCTAAACGGCGATGAATACCGCGCCGTGCCGTTTTTAAACACAGAGGAAAACAATCAATCAATGGAGATAGGGTACATTACAAGAAAAAATCAGCTTATCAGTAAAATCGGCAATATGTATATTGATAATATAAAGCGGTACCTTACGGTGAGCTATAAAGATTAAGCGCGTCGAATTTCTTCGACGCGCTTAATCTTTATAGTACTTATTTTATCTCATAACCGCCTACCGGACGGATATTGAGAACACAGCAGCTGCCGCACCCGAAAACAGACTCAATCATTTTCTTGTAATCGGCTAAAATTTCAGTGGGAATGTAGCACTGTATTGTTCCCGCAAAGCCGCCGCCGTGAACGCGGCAGGCGCCCCTGCCGTTTAAAAATCTTTTGGTAAACGCAATAGCAAGCGGCAAGCCCTGCTCGGCAACGTCCGAATTGGAGTACAGGTTTTGCAGATAATCGTAGGAGGAATTGCCCGATTCGTTTACAAGCCTTAAAAAGCTTTCAAAATCGCCGGCTTTCAGCGCTGCTTTCTGCTCTTCTACGCGGTTTTGCTCGTTAAAGAAATGGAAAGCGCGCAGCACGGCACGGTCGCCGCAGGAGCGCCGCAGCTCGGGAATACTCTTATAAAAACGGTCGGAATCGGCGTCGCGCAGGAAATCAACCCCCAGCGCGTTGCTGATTTTTTTACATTCTATTGTTATATCGGCGTAGTCCTGAGTTAAATTTGCGTGGTTGCCGCCGGTATCAACAACGCAAAGGGTATAGCCGAAGGAGTGAATATCAAGGTTTATCTTTTCGGTTATCGGCTCTGAGGGGTCGAAGAAATCGGCATAGGTAAAGCCGCCCAGCGAGCTTGCCATTTGGTCAAGCAGACCGCAGGGCTTGCCGAAATATTCGCGCTCGGCATACTGCCCGATTTTTGCAATGGTTATTTCATCAGCCTTGTTTTCAAAAAACATACCGTTTACGATATTACCTACCAAAACCTCAAAAGCGGCGGAAGAGGAAAGCCCCGAGCCTTTTAAAACATTTGAAGTGGTGTATGCGTTAAAGCCCGAAAGCGCGCAGCCAAGCTCCTTAAAGCGGGAAAGCACGCCGCGTATAAGCGCAGACGCGCGGCCGTGCTCGGCTTCGTTCTTTTCAAGCTCCGCAATATCTATAACGTCCATATCGTAGCCCTCGGACTTAATGCGAACCTTGCCGTCGTTGTTCGGGGCGACTACGGCTATAACGTCAAGATTCACACCGCCCGCAAGCACGCAGCCGTGCTGGTGGTCGGTGTGGTTTCCGCCTACCTCAGTTCTGCCGGGGGCAGAGAAAAGGCGTATGCCGTCTCTTTCGGGGAAAATACCGCAAAAGCTGTCGCACGCGGCGCTGTAACGCGCGCGGGCGGCGCTTACATCGCCGTAAAGCATTGTAAAATCTTTATCAAAAGCGCCGTTTTCTATTTTCTGTTTAATTTCGGTGATATTCATAAAGCCCTCCGATTATGATTATTTTGAAATTATGGCAAGTGTGTCTCTTGCAATGGCAAGCTCCTCGTTCGTAGGAATAACGTAAACGTTTACGCGGCTGTTATCGGTGGAAATTTTAACTTCCTTACCGCGGAGCTTATTTTGCGCGTCGTCAATTTCAACGCCTACAAAGCTTAAATTATCGCAAACCGATTTGCGCAGCTCGGGGTCGTTCTCGCCTATGCCGCCTGTGAAAGCTATGGCGTCAACGCCGTTCATAGCGGCAATGTATGAGCCTACGAATTTGAGAATTTCATATCTCTGCATTTCTATTGCAAGCTGCGCGCGTTTATTGCCCGCCTCTGCCGCGGCGCAAATATCGCGGTTATCGTTTGAAATACCCGAAATTCCGAGCATACCCGATTTTTTATTGCAGATAGTATTTACATCCTCGGGGGATAAATGCTCTTTCTCGGCTATGTAGGTCAGCGCAGAGGGGTCGATGGTTCCCGAGCGGGTGCCCATCATAAAGCCGTCAAGCGGGGTAAAGCCCATTGAGGTATCTACGCACACGCCGTCCTTAATGGCGGTAATAGAGCAGCCGTTGCCGAGGTGGCAGGTTATTATTTTAAGGTCTTTTTTCGGCTTGCCCTCAATTGCGGCTACTCTGTCGCTTACAAAGCGGTGAGATGTGCCGTGCGCGCCGTATTTGCGAACGCCGTACTTCTCATAATACTCATAGGGCAGGGGGTACATATAGGCTTTGGGCGGCATTGTCTGGTGGAATGAGGTATCAAACACAACCACCTGCGGAATTTTATCACCGAAGGTCTTTATGCAGGCGCGGATTGCCAGCACATGCGCGGGATTGTGCAGCGGAGCTAAAGCGCCCAGCTCCTCTATTTTATCAATAACATCGGGTGTTACAAGGCAGCTGTTCGGGAAAATGCTGCCGCCCTGCACTATGCGGTGACCGATAGCCGAAATTTCATCAAACGAATCAATAACCTTAGCGTCGCTCTTTGTAAGGGCGTAAACCACCGCCTCAAAAGCCTCGCTGTGGGTGGGCATGGGGGTCTCGGCAGAGTATTCTCTGCCGTCGGCGGTTTTATGGGAAATAGCGCCCGTAACGCCTATTCTTTCGCAAAGACCCTTTGCGAGTACCTGCTCGTTATCCATATCAATAAGCTGATATTTCAAAGAGGAGCTGCCCGCGTTTACAACAAAAATTTTCATACTTAAAACTTCCTTTGGTAAAAAAATTTAATTTATCCTTGAAAAGTATTACCTAACTAATATATAATACTGTATATAGGGCATTTTTTCAAGTTTTTTTTGCAAAGAAGTGATATTTTGTCGGCAATCGGCGTTATAGCGGAGTTCAACCCCCTACACACGGGGCATAAATATCTTTTAACCGAGGCGCGCCGCCACGGCACGGTTATTGCCGCTGTAAGCGGGAATTTTGTGCAGCGCGGCGATATTGCGATTTTTGATAAAAGAAAGCGAGCCGCCGCCGCGCTTGCCTGCGGTGCGGATATTGTGCTTGAAATTCCCGTAAGCTACGCTATGTCAACCGCGCAGAACTTTGCGCTTGGCGGGGTTTCGGTATTATCGGCTTTCGGGTGCGAAAGCCTTATCTTCGGCAGCGAGTGCGGAGACACGGCAAAGCTTGAAAACGCGGCAGACGTGCTTTCGGCGGTCGAATATAAAGGACGGCTGAAAAAACACCTCGATTCGGGGCTTACCTTTGCGGCGGCGCGTGAAAAGGCGGCGGGGCTTGGCGGCGATTTGCTCTGCGGCGCTAACAATAACCTTGCAATAGAATATATTGCGGCGGCAAGGGCTATAAATGCCGATATGAAATTTTTAACTGTTCCGCGGCTGGGCGCAGGGCACGATGCCGAAACAGCCGAAAACGGCTATGCCGCGGCTTCGCTTCTGCGCGAAAAAATACGGGCGGGGGATTTGGATTTTTGCAAAAAATATATACCGCCCGAGGCTTATAAGTTTTTCACGCCAGAAGATGCGGCGGATATTAAAAGGCTCGACCGCGCAATACTTGCGGTTTTAAGGCAAAAAACGCCCGAGGACCTTAAAAAACTGCCCGATATAAGCGAGGGAATAGAAAATAAGCTTTTTTCCGCAATAAGGCTTGCAAACAGCACGGAAGAACTGTATAATACAGTTAAGGTCAAGCGGTATACACACGCGAGAATAAGGCGGCTTGCGCTGTCGGCTTTTTTAGGGCTTGATAACGAGTTCTTTATGAAATCGCCGCCGTATGTAAGGGTGCTCGGATTTAACAAAAGAGGAGAAGAGCACTTAAAACAGGCGGCAGAAAGGTCTCCTATACCGGTTATAACCCGCGTATCGGATATTGAAAGGCTGTCCTGCGGCGCAAAACGGCTTTTTGCCGCGGAGTGCCGCGCAACGGATATGTTCTCACTTGCCTTACCCGTGCCGCAGCCTTGCGGGGCGGAGTATACCGCAAAAATTATAAAAACGGAGTGAATTTTTATGGTAAGCATAAAGGAAATTGAAAGCTTTAAGGATTACGGGCGCTGTATCTGCGTTACAAACGGCGTAATTGAGGCGTATGTAACGGTGGATATAGGTCCGAGAATAATACGTTTCGGCTATGTTGACGGGCAGAACATAATGTGCTCAAACCGCAAGGCGTTCGGACCGAAGGACGATAAGGAATTCACCGATTATTTCGGCGAGGGCAAGCGCTGGGAAAACCTCGGCGGGCACAGAATTTGGCTGTCACCCGAAAGCTACCCCGAAACATATTACCCCGATCTAGAGCCTGTAAGCTACGAAATTACCGAAAACGGCGCGGTGTTCACACCGAATCCCGAGGTTGAAAACGGCGCGGCTAAAAGCCTTGAAATTAAAATGGACGCAGACGACGCGAATATGCAGGTTATAATGCGCGTTAAAAATATTTCGGAAAAGGATAAGGATTTCGCCGTTTGGGGTCTTTCGGTTTCCGAAAAGGGCGGAACGCTTATTATACCTATGAACACTAACGATACGGGGCTGCTTTCAAACAGGATTATTTCGGTTTGGCCCTATACCGATATGAGCAACGACCGCATTTACTGGGGCAACAAGTATGTAACCCTAAGGCAGGATTCAAAATACGATAAGCCCATAAAGCTGGGCTTTGACCTTAACTGCGGAACGGTTTATTACTGCCTTAACGATGATATTTTCTGCAAGAGCTATGATACAAACCACCCGAACGGAAATTACCCCGACGGCGGCTGCTCATTTGAAACATACACAAACGACAGTATGATTGAAGTGGAGTCACTCAGCGAGCTTAAAACCGTAAAGCCGGGCGAGACCGTTACCCACACCGAAAGCTGGGCGCTCTGCAAAAAGCCGTGCGATATTGATTTTAAGAACGATAAATCAATTGAAAATATGCTTAAAAAGCTTTAAAAACCGTAATTTTTGATTTAAACCGTAAGTGAGGTGGAGCTATGGGTGGATTATGCGTGCTATTGCTTTCGGCAGTAGTAGCGGCGATTTATTATTTTTTCATCGCAGTTTTGGCGGCAATTATTTTTTATACGCTGGTAAGTTATGTCCTTGAAAGCTTCGCGGCAATGCGTATGGGTGAAAATTTGAATTATAAAGTAAAATTCGCAGCCTGGATTCCGGTTTATAATAAATACATACTTGGCAGAATTGCAGAAAATAAAGCGTTGGGCGGCATTTCCGGTGTATTAACGCTCGCAGAGGTTTGCCTGTGCATATATTTTTATTTCAATCGGGAAATAAATACGGCGTTGTTTATTTTACTGATTGTATGCGTTATTATCACTTTCATTATTGATACGGTAATTTCGCATAAATTGTTTTCGCAGCGCATAAATAAAAACGCCGATATATTAACTGCTGTAAATGTTATAACCTTAGGTATTTTGCGACCTGTATTTTTGTTTGCGCTACGAAACAGATTAGATAAAGCTCAAACAACTCCTGCAAGCGAATAAGCGCTTGCAGGAGTTGTTGCTATAAAAGCATTTTTAGTTTTTCTATATCCGACGATGCGGTTTCGGGCGTTTCTTTAAGGGGAAAATCAAGCCCCAGCTTTTCATACTTTGAAACGCAGAGCTTTCTGAACGGCAAAAGCTCAATTTCACTAACGCATTTAAAAGGGGAGACCAGTTCTTTTAGTCTTTTAATGCTTTCGGGGGTATCGTTTAAGCCTTTTATTATAACCTGCCTTATTCTTGTGGGAATATTGCGGTCATTAAGCTGTTTTAAAAAATATGTCGGTTGTGCAAGGCTGCAGCCGACATATTTTTTATATTGCTCATCGGTCGTGTATTTTATATCGAGCAGGCAGTAGTCAGTGTAATCCAAAACAAAATCGGCTAAGGGTTCACACCCGCTTGTATCAAGGCAGGTGTTTATTCCGTTTTCGCGGCAAAGCTTAAATATTTCAGCCGTAAATTCAGGCTGCAAAAGCGGCTCGCCGCCCGAAAGGGTTATTCCGCCCGTTTTGCCGAAATACTCCTTATATTTCAGCGCGCGGTTTACGACCTGCTCCGCTGTGTAGACCGTGCCGCCATTTAAGCCCCATGTTTCGGGGTTATGGCAGCAGGCGCACCTGAGCGGACACCCCTGCGTAAACGCTACAAAGCGAACGCCGGGGCCGTCAAGCGTGCCCATACTCTGAAAGGAGCTTATATTTCCCTTGATTTCAGCCATTTATTACATAGCCTCGTGGAAGGTGCGGCTTATAACCTCGCGCTGCTGCTCGCGGGAGAGCTTGTGGAAGTTCACCGCATAGCCCGAAACGCGTATTGTAAGGTTGGGGTAAGCAGTGGGGTCGTTATACGCCTCAATAAGGGTCTGCCTGTTTAAAACATTTACGTTAATATGGTGCGCCTTTTTGGCGAAGTAGCCGTCCAGCACCGAAACAAGGTTTTTAACGCGCTCATCACCCGTTCTGCCTAAGGTATCGGGGGTTATTGAAAATGTGTTGGAAATGCCGTCGCGGCAATCGTCATACGAAAGTTTGGCAACCGAGTTAAGCGATGCTAAAGCGCCGTTTTCTTCGCGGTTGTGCATGGGGTTAGCGCCTGGGGCGAACGGTGCGCCCGCTTTTCTGCCGTCGGGCGTGGCGCCCGTGTGCTTGCCGTACATAACGTTTGAGGTAATGGTAAGCACCGAGAGGGTATGCTCCGCGTTGCGGTAGGTGGGGGTTTTGCGCAGCTCGGTTATAACAAGGTGGGTAAGGTCCTTTGCTATCATATCCACACGGTCGTCGTCATTGCCGAATTTCGGGAAATCGCCCTCGGTTTTAAAGTCGATTATATAGCCGTTTTCATCCCTTACGGGCGTTACACGGGCGTATTTTATTGCCGAAAGGGAGTCGGTTATAACCGAAAGCCCCGCAATGCCGAACGCCATAAAACGGTGCACGTCGGTATCGTGCAAAGCCATTTGTGCCTTTTCGTAGGCGTATTTATCATGCATATAGTGAATAACGTTCATTGTATTAACATACAGCCTTAAAAGCCACGCCGCGTATTCGGTGAAACGCTCGTAAACCTTATCATAGGAGAGCACGTCGTCTTCAAACGGCTTCATTTGCGGACCTGCGTTTATACCGCTTGAGGTATCGTAACCGCCGTTGAGCGATAAAAGCAGCAGCTTTGCAAGGTTGCAGCGCGCGCCGAAAAACTGCATTTGCTTACCTATTTTCATAGCCGAAACGCAGCAGGCTATGGCGTAGTCGTCGCCGTATATCGGGCGCATTACGTCGTCGTTTTCGTACTGTATAGAATCTGTATCGCACGAAACTTTAGCACAAAAGCGCTTAAAGCTTTCGGGCAGCTTATTTGACCAAAGCACGGTGAGGTTCGGCTCGGGGGAGGAGCCGAGAGTATACAGCGTGTTTAGCATGCGGTAGCTGTTTTTGGTGACGAGCGTTCTGCCGTCCTCGCCCATGCCGCCTACGCTTTCGGTTATCCACATAGGGTCGCCGCCGAAAAGCTCGTTATACTCGGGTGTGCGCAAATGGCGCGCAATGCGCAGCTTCATTACAAAATCGTCCATAAGCTCCTGCGCCTGGCGCTCGGTAAGCGTGCCGTTTTCAAGGTCGCGTTCAATATAAACATCAAGGAACGTGCTTACTCTGCCCAGCGACATTGCCGCGCCGTTTTGCTCTTTAATTGCGGCAAGGTAGGCAAAATAAGTCCACTGCACCGCCTCGCGCGCGTTGGCAGCGGGCGCGCTTATATCGTAGCCGTAAGATTCCGCCATTTTCTTAATATCGGTAAGCGCGGCTATCTGGTTTGAAAGCTCCTCTGATAAACGGATATGCTCCTCATCAAAATTAACGCCCGAAAGAGCCGCTTTGTCCTTTTTCTTTTCTTCTATCAGCCTGTCAATTCCGTAAAGCGCCGCGCGGCGGTAATCGCCTATAATTCTGCCCCTGCCGTAAGCGTCGGGCAAGCCTGTTATAAGGTGGCTGTGGCGCGCCTTGCGCATTTCATCGGTATAGGCTTTAAAAACACCGTCGTTATGGGTAGTTCTGTATTTAAACTGCTTTTCAATGCTGTCGGATAACTTATAGCCGTAAGCCTCGCACGCCTGCCGTGCCATACGAATACCGCCGAAGGGATTAACGCCCCTTTTAAGCGGACGGTTGGTCTGCATACCTACGATTATTTCCTTATCCTTTTCAATATACCCGGGAGCATACGCGGTAACGGTGGATATTGTTTCGGTATCTATATCCAGCACGCCGCCGAACTGCTTTTCAACCTCAAAAAGTGTATTAACCCTTTTCATAAGCTCCTTTGTGCGCTTTGTGGCACCGCTTAAAAAGCTGTCGTCGCCTGTGTATTCGCGGTAGTTTTTTTGAATAAAATCGCGCACATTTATTTCTTCCTGCCATTTGCCGCCTGTAAATCCGTCCCAGTTTTTGTGAATCATTTATATTGAACCGCCTTTGCATTATACTGGTATAATAATACAATATATTGTGCCGTATGTCAATACGAAGTTCTATATTTTGTTATTATGAGTAAAAGCCCACAGATTATATTCATTCTTGGGTTTTATAATTGGCTATACAATATAATTCACAATATTTAAAGGCGCAAAAAATCCTCCCTTTAATTCGGGAGGATTTTTTGCGCCCTTGGCGTTATTTGGATTTTACTTCATCGGTTTTGTAGATGAACTTAACGCTGCCGTCGGTACCATCGGCAATTCCGGCGAATGATTTATAATTCTTGGAAACGTCAATCGTTGCCTTTACTCTGTCAACAAGGTTCTGGAGGTCGTCGCCCGCAAGACCTGTCAGCTTGCTTATGCCCTTATCGTTAAGCTGTTTTATTCCATCGGCTAACTGCTTTGAGCCGTCAGAAAGCTTTTCAACGCCGGGTACTAACTGCGAAGCGCCCGCTTTAAGCTCTGCCGCGCCGTCCTTCAGCTGCTTAGCACCTGCGTTTACCTTAGCGCTGCCGTCGGCTGCCGCCGAAACGCCTGCGGTGTAGGCGAGCACGCCCTGATAGAATGTGTTGTAGCTGTCAAGCGAGGCGACAGCCGTATCAATTGAGGTTTTAACAGTAGCGGTTACGGTAGGTGTGGCAAGTGTGGTGTAAAGCGCGGTAATCTTGGTTGCTGCGTTTTTATCGGCTGCAGCTGCCTGTAATGCCGCCTGACCCGCTTGCGCTGCCGTTATAAGCTCGGTTGCTTTTCCGCTTTGCAAAATCTGAACGGGCGTAGCCTTACCGCCGCTTTGCTGGCTTAATGCATTGCAAACCTTAGCTATAAGCGCTGCGGTTTCTTCGCCTTTGCTTGCTTTAAGTATATTGTAAACGGTTTCGTCCGCTTCTACGGTTTTGGATATTGTTTCAACCGTTACCGCGGGGGTGAGCAGGTCGTTTATTTCTTTCATTGCCGCCTCCCTGGTCTTGCCATTGCTTAAGCGGTCGAAAAGCATTACCTTAACGGGGGTGTAATATTCTGCGGGAACCTTTGCCTTTTCAAGCTCTGCGTCAACTGCCGTTTCGGCGGTTTTAAGCACCTCGGCTTTTTTAGTGGCGCTTAAATATTTCATCGGGTCTTTGGTTAATCCGTTTAATACTGTCTTGTAGTTATCTGTCGTGAGTGCGTCAAAGTTTTGTATGCCGCCCTCGTTCAATTGCTTTGTGACTGTGGCAAGCAGTGTATCAAATACCTGTTTAGCACCTGATGTTAAATCGCCGTTGTTTGAAACCAAGGTGTTAAGCCCCGCGTTAAGCGCTGCGGCGCCGCTTGAAAGCTCGTCGGTACCGGCGGATAATTTATCAATACCCGCAACTAACTCTTTAGACTTTGAAAGCAGGGTAGTAAGCCCGCCGTACAGCTCGGAGGAGCCGTCTATCAGCTTTTTCATACCGCTTGTAAGCTCGTTCAGCTGTGCCTGTAAATCGTCGGCGGAGTTAAGCTTTGAAGTGTCAAATTCATTAAACAGGCTGTTTGTTGCAAGGGTGAGGGTAGTGGTAAGGGCAAAGTTTTTAACATCTGCCGTAACTTCAATGTAATCGGGAATTTCAAATTTATCCTTGCTTAAATTAAGGTTTTCCTGCAAACCCGGCAGCGCAAAGCCCGCAACTATTGTACGGTCGCCGTCGTTTATGATTTTGCCGTTTGTAACCGATACGTTTGAGAAAACGTTGTTATCAAGCATTAAGCCTGTAAGCATTGCAAAGGGAACATAAATCTTTTCGGTCTTACCGCCTATGTTTACTTCGCTGTACTGCTTGTTTGTGTAGTCAAAGCGGATAGTAGCCTTGCCGCTCTTTCCCGCAATTTCATCGGCTGAAACGGTCTTGCCGTCTAATTTATAGCTTACCTTTAAATCAACGGGGAGCTCTTTGCTTATTGTGCCCTGGTAATAAATGTCCGCGCCGTCGGCGTTCCATACGCGCATATTGTCGGTATCCATTACATAGGATTCATCGCCCTTAACGTTCTTAACGTCCTCAAGTTCTGTTTTATCCTTTAAGGATTTCTCATTAAGCCCGTTTTTAATCCAATCGCTAACGATTATCTTTTTAACCGAGCCGTCGGCATTTGCAAGCACATAAACGGTTTCGTCCTTTGCGGTCTTTGTATCGGTTTTGTCGCTTTCCGATGAAACGGACGTAGAGGTGCTTGCGGTATCCTTTTTATTGTTTGCGGCATTTATAGCCGCCGCGGTAACGCCCGTGCCGGCAATAACGCCGGCAGCGGCAACTGCAATAAGTTTTATTAAATCATTCTTAACAGTTTTCATTTCATTTAGCCTCCGTTTGTTTTTTAGGCTTAAAGCCTATACTTGTATTGCATATGACCTTATCAAACAGCATAAACATTGCAGGCAGTATGAATATTACCGCAAGCATACTGATTATAGCGCCGCGCGCCATAAGGTTGCATATTGAGCTGATAATATCAACGTCGGAGTAAAGCCCTACGCCGAATGTGGCTGCGAAGAAGCCGAGCGCGCTTACCACAACCGAGGGGATAGAGGTTTTAAGCGCTATGCTGACTGATGTTTTCTTGTCTCCGCCCAAAGACCGCTCTCTCTTGTAACGCGTGGTCATAAGTATTGCGTAGTCGACCGTTGAACCTAACTGAATCGTGCTTATACATATAGGCGCTATAAACGGCATTGACGTGCCGAGCAGGTGGCAGAAACCGAGGTTTATGAATATTGCAAGCTCTATAACCGCAACCAAAATTATCGGCAGTGAAACGCTCTTTAAAACAAGCAGTATTATAACGAATATAGCCGCTATTGAAATTGCGTCAACCACCTTGAAGTCGTGGTCGGTAATATCTATCATATCCTTGGTGCAGGGCGCCTCGCCTATGAGCATACCGTTTTTATCGTACTTTTTAAGTATATCGTTAAGTTTTGTTATCTGCTCATTTACTTCGTCTGTCGCGGTTGCGTACTCGGAGTTTATAACCATCAACTTCCAGTTATCGCTTTGTAAGGTGGACTTTGCCTCATCCGGAATTATTTCATCGGGTATTCTGCTGCCCACTACCGATTCAAGCCCTAATACAAACTTAACGCCGTCTATCTTTTCCATTTCGCTTGACATCTCGCGTATTGTCTTGCCATCGGTATCGGCAGATATAAGTACCATATGCGTTGAACCTACGTCGAACTCTTTTTCAAGCTTGGTATTCGCTATCGAGCACTCCATGGTCTTAGGCAGTGTTTCGGTCATATTGTAATAAACCTCGCTGTTTGCCTTGGTGTAGCACCAGAAAGCAGGACCTACAAGCACTAAGAAGACTATAAGGAATATCCACGAGCGTTTAACTACAAAGTTTGTAAGCCTGTTCATAGGGGGAATAAGCGCTCTGTGCTTTGTTTTTTCAAGCAACTTATCGCATACAAGTATTAAAGAGGGGAGAACGGTTACGCAGGAAATAAGCCCGAACAAAACGCCCTTTGCCATTACTATGCCGAGGTCGCGGCCCAGCGTGTAGCTCATAAAGCAAAGCGCTATAAAGCCTGCGACGGTGGTTATCGAGCTGCCGACAACCGAGGTAATGGTAGCTTTAATTGCGTGCGCCATTGCTCTGTGCTTATCACCCGAGTAGCGCTCCTTTTGCTCCTCGTAGCTGTGCCACAAGAATATCGAGTAGTCCATTGTGACGGCTAACTGAAGCACAGCCGCCAGCGCCTTTGTTACATATGAAATCTCGCCCATAAAGTAGTTTGAGCCGAGGTTTACCACAATCGCCATACCGATATTCGCAAGGAACAGGAACGGGATGATCCAGTTATCCATGAATATCATCATTGTAACCGTGCAAAGCAAAACCGCAATGCCTACATATATCGGCTCTTCGTGCTCGCACAGGTCTTTAAGATCGGTAACGACCGCCGACATACCCGTTACATAGCAGTTTTTATCGGTAATTTTTCTTACCTCTTTAATGGCGTCCATTGTTTCGTCCGCCGAGGTGGAGGTTTTAAAGAAGACCGCTATTATGGTTGAGTCGCCAGAATTAAAGGCATTGTAAATATCATCGGGCAGCATTTCCTTCGGTACGGATAAATCCATAACGCTGTCGTACCAGATAGCGCTGTCAACATTGTCTACCTTTTCGATCTTTTCGCGCAAAGCGGATACCTGCTTATCCTCCATACCGTCAACGATTATAAAGGAGAACGCGCCCTTGCCGAAATCGTCAAGCAATATGTTTTGCCCTTTCATTGTTTCAATGTCGTCGGGCAGGTAGGTCAGCATATCGTAATTGATACGCGTTTTAAGTATTCCGAAAACCGACGGCACCATTAAGGCTACCGCGATTATCAGAATAAGCACGCGGTGCTTTACCACGCCTTTTCCGAATTTTATCATTTATCTCCCAGCTTTCATTTGTTTTTCAGTATTTTAACGGTGTAAAACGCATTGAATAGGTTTTGCAGCCCGTCGATAGCGAGCGACAGACCCACAAAGGTCATAAGCACGTTGTTGCCGCTGAACGGGTCAATTATAAGCAGCAACCCGAAAAGCGCGCAGATAAGCGAGCCTAAAAGTATCAGCCACCAGTTTGAAAGCCCGAAGCGCTTTGCGTCAACCGCCGTTTGCAGCTTGAACACGCCGTCCACCAAAACAAACACACCGAGTATTGCCGGCATAAAGGCTACGACCCTCGCAGAGCGCAGCAGAAGTATCAAACCGAAGATAAGTGTGAAAACTCCGAGCGCCAAATCAAACTGAAATGCAAGGTTGTAAAGGTCGTGTGAAAAATAGCCGAGTATTTTCGAAACTCCGTAAAAAAGCGACACAGCGCCTATAACCCTGCAAAAAATAATTGCCGAGGCATACGGTCTTACCATTATATAAACGCCTGCGGCTATAAGCAGCACCGAGCAGATTATATAACACCATTTTGCCTGTTTAATTGTTTTCATTGTTTTTTCCTCCCTTCATTTTCTCAACGCAATATATTATATACATAATAATTTCCGTTTCCAATAAACATAAAAAGGCTTATGTGTGAATTTCACACATAAGCCTTAAAGTGTCGTATTTTCAGACATTTACCCCTGTTTGTCTGTATTTTTCAAAAAGCAGTAGCGCACCGTTCCGTCCAAAAGCCCGCTAATTCTTATAACAAAATCGTGCGGATCGCCCTTCATGCCGCCGCTCAGCCACTCAAGCGTCATACCTACAAGCGCGTGGGAATAAAACGAGGCTACAAGCTCCACGTCTTCCTCGGTCGGGGATAAATCGGCAACCGATTTTTTAATGAATATAAGTATATTGTTGTATGTAACCTTATTAAGATAGGTTTCAACCTGCTCGCGGCTGATAGAATTGTAAAGATGATATATCGCGCGGCGGTTGTTATGCACAAAATCTATCGCCTTTAAAAAGGATTCCTGCCAGGTATCGTAATCTGCCGTGTTTCCGAGAATATCCTGCGTTTCCACCTGAAAAAGCTCGTCAACCAGCGCGTATACGTCCTCAAAATAATAGTAAAACGTATTGCGGTTTACGCCGCAGCGGGTAACAATGTCTTTAACTGTAATTTTATCAAACGGGCGTTCCGAAATAAGCTCTACAAACGAGTCTAAAATTGCCTTTTTGGTAAATTGCGCCATATCGCACCTCCGGATAGTGTCAGTATAGCATATTGCTTTTTAAAAATCAAGACCTTAGCTGAATATGTAAATTACAGAATAGCAAACAACTCCGAAATTTAAACAACAAACCCGCCGTTAATTCCGAGAACCTGTCCCGTAATGTATTCGGCGGCAGGGGAGGAGAGGAAACGCACCGCGGCGGCTACCTCGTCGGCACTGCCCATACGCCCGAGCGGTATGCCCTCAACAAAATCGTTAAGCTCCTCAATTGTAAGGTTTGAGTTCATTCCGGTTTCAATAAGCCCCGGGGCTATGCAGTTCACGGTAATGCCGCTGGGAGCCAGTTCCTTGGCCAGCGCCTTGGTAAGACCTATAACTCCCGCCTTTGCCGCGGAATACGCCACCTCGCAGGAGGCACCCACCTGACCCCACATTGAGGAAATATTTATAATACACCCTGATTTCTGATTAACCATAACGGGTGTTACCGCCTTGCAGCAGTTGAAAACGCCCTTTAAGTCAATATCAATTATGCGGTCGAAATCAATTTCGTCGGTATCGGTTATAAGTCCCTGATACGCCACGCCCGCATTGTTTACCAGCACGTCTATACTGCCGAATTTATAAAGTGTCTCTTTCACCATAATGTCCACTTCAAGCTTATTTGCAACATTGGCTTTCTGGGTTATTACCGAGTAGCCGTTGCTCACAAGGGAACGGCAGAGCAGGTTTGCCGATTCGTAGGATTCGTTATAATTGATTACCACATTCCAGCCGTTCTGCGCAAAGAGAATTGCTGTTGCCGCGCCTATGCCCTTTGAAGAGCCTGTGACTATTACTGTCTTTTTCATATTAACCCCCGCTTATATTTTCTGAAATCAGTATAACATATTTTTTCGGAAAATTAAAGCCCCAATTACAACAAGTTGAGTTTACATAACAGCGTGATGTGCACATCTTGTGTGATTTACATAAAAAGTTTACATAATATTTTCCTTTTTTAAAATTGACAGTTGACATAACTTTAAAAATGTTGTATAACTATATTGTTAACCGCAAACGCGGCATACACTGATTTTACGGTTTAAGCGGCTTTAAAACCGACATTATGAAAAACGGTTTACATAAAGTGTAATTAAATCTACATTTTGTGGCGGCGGTTTTAAAAAAATCAAAATATAGGTTTTATTGTTTTTCAGGTATATCTTGTCCAACTCCGGCATATTATTTCTTAGAAACCGGAGGGAAGAATATGAAAAAAGGAACAGTATTAAGCCTTAAAAAAATCAGGTTTTCCGAATTTATAATAAAAAACAATGTGCTTGTGCTGCTGGTTATTTTATTTATTGCCGGTATAGCCGCCGGAACATTTGCGGGGAAAAAAATCACCGGGCTGACGGATTACTCGGCGGAATATCTTGAGCGGTTTGTTGCGGAGCGTAGTAACGCTTCTTTTTTATCGGTTACGGTAAATTCCTTTGCGGCTTCGGCGCTTGTGCTGCTTGCGGTTTTTGCCGCGGGAACGTCGGTTTTGGGCGTTGTGCTGGTGCCTATAGCGGCGGCAGCCCGCTGCGTGCTTTACGGAAGCGTTTCGGCTCTGCTTTACTCGCAGTATTCGGTAAAGGGTATTGCGTTTAACGCTGTGCTTATAATTCCCGCAGAGATAATTTTCGCGGTTGCTCTGCTCTTGGCGGCAAGGGAATCGGTTAAGTTTTCACTCGGTATGGCAAGGCTCACGCTGCCCTCGGCTCCGCCCGTTAATCTCTCGGCGGATTTCCGCAGCTATTGCAGTAAGTACATACTTATATGTTTGCTTACATTGCTTTCGGCAATTACAGACGCGGTTATGTCCTGCTCATTCGGGGCAAGTCTTGCTTTATAAAAGGATGTTAAATTTTTTAAGGAGGTGCAATATGGCTGATATGTGCGACGCTTTCAGGGAATACCTTGTGAGCGAAAAAAAAGCGTCAACAAATACGGTTGATTCGTATATGCGCGATATACACCAATATTCGGCGTATTGCGCTTCAAAAAATACCGAGCCTGCGGCGGCTGATGCTTCATTTATAAAAAAATATGTTGAGTATTTAGCCGTTATGGGTAAATCGGACGCAACAGTTACCCGCACGGTAGCCTCTGTTCGTTGCTATTACCGTTTTTTAATTTCAAAAAGCATTATAGAGGAAAATCCCGTAAACGGAATAAAGCTTAAAAAGACCGAGAAAAAGCTGCCGGGAATACTTGATTCAAACGAAATAATTCTCCTGCTTTCTCAGCCTGACGGGGACGATTATAAGAGCGTAAGGGACAAGGCTATGCTCGAACTTTTGTACGCTACGGGTATCAGGGTTTCCGAGCTTATAGAGCTTTCGGTAACAGACGTTAATTTGCAGATAGGAATTTTACATATGCACACGGGCGGCAGGGAGCGCATAGTGCCCATGTACCCCGCGGCGGTAAAGGCGGTTGCTGATTATCTTGTAAACGTCCGCCCCGTAATTGTTACCGATAAAACCGAGGACAGGCTGTTCACCAATATGAGCGGCGGCTCAATGTCACGCCAGGGCTTTTGGAAAATTATAAAGCATTATTCCGAAAAGGCGGGAATTAAAAAGGATATAACCCCGCACACTCTGCGCCATTCGTTTGCGGCGCATCTGCTTGAAAACGGCGCGCAGCTTAAGGATATTAAGGAAATGCTGGGTCACGCCGATATATCCTCCACACAGGTGTATGCGCAGTTTGTTAAAAACAAGTATACCTCGGCTTACGCCAGGTTCCACCCGCTGGCGAGATAAAGATAGCTTTTGAAATATATTGATACAAAACGCCCCCGTGCTTGAAATGTACGGGGGTTATTGTTATGTATAGGTATTTTACTCATTATTTCGTATTTCTTCACTTTTCCGGGCGCCTGTAATTCCGCAATCCATGAAATTACCCAGCCCAGATACACGCCGTTCATAGAAAAATAATTAACGGAAAAGAAAAATTTCAAAGCGCGCTGCTGAGTTTATTGCGGACGGCGATACCGTCTTTATTGACGGCACAACAACAAGCGAGGGAATGGGGATTATCTTTCCGCTAAAAAAGATATAACGGTAATAACAAATAATATGACGCTCGGGGAGCACCTCAATCAAAACAGCGTAAAGGTAATTCCTACCGGCGGTGATATTGTTGAGCCTCCGTAGAAGTGTAAAAAAGAGCGAACCCACGCATATAGGGGTTCACTCTTTTTCTATAAACTAAAAAATTGTTATTTTTCTTTAAAATTCAGTATTCTTAATATTACAGGGCTTAAAATCATGTTTGAGGCAAGCTCGAACAGGAAATTTCCGCCGACCATACCTAAAAATACATATGATACGGTATTTGTAAAGCCGAGACCCGCACCCCACGCCTTAATGGTATCAAGGAAGAACAGCAGGCAGCCCAAAAGAAAAACGCCTGTGTTTACTAGCGGGCACACAACCGCCGCGGCAACAACCGCCGCATATTTATTGTATTTTGCAAGCAGCCTGTAGGTAAGCCCCGCCGCAAAGCCGCACGCCGCGCCTTTAAGCAGCACCGTCAGGACCGTGCCGAAAACGTTTACGGCAAAAAATGCCGCTGCGCCGCCGCTAAGCAGCACTACCGCGCCGAACACAAAGCCGAGCCATGTGCCGATTTTTACGCCGCATTTCGCCGCGCCTATAACTATAGGTATGAGCACCAGCGAAATGGAAAACGGACCGAACTTGATAAATCCGCCCAAAAGCTGCAGCACAATTACGATTGCCGTGAGTATTGCGCCGAGTACAAGGTTTTCTGTTTGTTTTTTTCTTTCTGTTGACATAATTCATTACCTCCGATACTCTCTCTTGCGAGTAGAGTTCATTTGGCTGTCTTTCGTCAGCCCTATATATTATCCGCAAAAGCGGTTGTTTTAATTATTTTTTTCGTAAATAGCTTTCAGTCCCTCAAGTAAAAGATTTTCACTGTATATAATATTCTTTTTGCAGTGGGCTATTATTTCCTTTGAAAGTCCGCCGGTTGCAACGAAGGTCGGCGTTTCACCGAGTTCTTCTTCAATTTGTTCAAGCAGACCGTCTATCATGGCGGCGGTGCCGTAAACAAGCCCCGATTGCATACATTCCACGGTGTTTGTGCCTATAACCGAGCTTGGCGCCTCTATGGGGATTGACGGCAGCTGCGAGGTATTAGCGGTCAGCGCTTTAAGTGTGAGCCGCACGCCTGCCGCTATAACCCCGCCCAAAAACGTGCCGTTTCTGTCAAGCACGCTCACGGTTGAGGCAGTGCCCATATCTATTATAACGCAGGGCATTGTGTATTCTTCAAGCGCGCCCACAGCGCCCGCCACAAGGTCTGCGCCGAGCTGCGCGGGGTTATCAATTTTTATATTAAGTCCGGTTTTTACCCCGGGTCCTAAAATCAGCGGAACTATATGGCACAGCTTTGAAACCGCGCCGCCCACGCTTTCGGTAACAGCCGGTACGACAGAGGATATAATGCAGTCCTCAATATCCTCAAAGCTCTGACCGTAAAGCAAAAGCACGTCCTTAATCTCAATCGCGTACTGGTCCGAGGTTTTGCCGCTGTCGGTCGAGAGCCGCGCGGTAAAGGAAAGAATATTTGAATTATACGCCCCGAGCGTTACGTTTGTATTACCTATATCTATTGTAAGCAGCACTTGAAATCACTCCTTCAAGCCTTATTATACAGGCAAATATAAATAAAAGCAATAATTTTATTGACAAGCAGGGAAAAAATTGTTATAATACAGTTTGCTGATTATAAAAATTAGCTCCTTGCTCCGCTTTCGCGGGGCCAAAAGTCCAAAGGGAGGTGCAAAGAAATGACAAACAAGTACGAGGCAGCCATTGTTTTATCCGTTGCGCAGGGGGAAGATGCCACTGCGGCTTTAAAGGAAAAATTCAATGACCTTATCGCAAAGCACGGCACAATTGAGAACGTTGACGATTGGGGCAAGCGCCGCTTGGCTTATCTCATCAACGACGAGGCAGAGGGCTACTACGTTTTCTTCAATTTTGAAAGCGAGCCGTCTTTCCCGGCTGAGCTTGAGCGTATAGCAAAGATCACCGACGGTGTTCTCCGCGCTATGGTTATCAAGAAGTAAGGAGGAACGAAAATGTTTAATTTAGTGGTTTTAACAGGTCGCTTAACTGCCGACCCCGAGCTTAAAACAACCCAGAGCGGACTTTCCGTTACTTCCTTTTCAATCGCTGTTGACAGGCGTTTTCGCTCAGGCGAAGAAAGGCAGACTGATTTTATAAATATAGTTGCCTGGCGCCAGCAGGCGGAATTTGTTGCAAAGTATTTCAAAAAGGGTAATCTTATCGGTATTCAGGGCTCTATTCAGACCCGCAAATATACCGATAAAAACGGGAACAACAGAACCGCATTTGAGGTAGTTGCAGACAATATTCAGTTTGTGGAATCAAAGCGTGATTCCGCACCCGCAGGCAATTCAGAGCCTGCCCAGTCGTACAGTAACGCGGGCAGCAACGATTTTGCCGATTTGGGCGATATGTCGGATGACGATCTGCCCTTCTGATAATTGATTTTATCTCATTCCTGTATATAGGAGGTTTGTTAGAATGGAAAACGAGAAAAACGACAGAGCAATGCACAGAAAAGCTCGCAAAAAGGTTTGCCATTTCTGTGTTGACCGTGTAGAAGCTATTGATTATAAGGATGTTGCGCGTCTGCGCAAGTTTATATCCGAGCGCGCTAAGATACTTCCGCGCCGTGTTACCGGCACCTGTGCCGCTCATCAGCGCGAGCTTACCACCGCTATTAAGCGTGCACGCCAGATAGCTCTTCTGCCTTACGTAAACGATTAAGGTTTATTGTAAGAAAGCTTAATTATTATTTTAAAGCAAGCAGCTGTTTTTTGTAGCTGCTTGCTTTTTTTTACAATACTTGATTTTTTTAAAAATCGTGATGAGTTAAAAACGTAGTTTTGTGTATAAAATTAGCTGAATTCAGGCTTGTGCCGGGCGCACTTGAGAGTATGAAAACCGGCACCGTAACCGATAGCTTTGAAAGGGTGAGTTTTGCCGCAATTGCAATAACGGGCATTGTGAGCGGTATTTGTAAGGACTCAAACCAATGCGCTATTGCACATAAATTTTACGAGGAATGTCGCAGCTTTTTCTACGAAAACACACTTAATTTCCTGCACGGTGAGCTTGTTGCGGTAGGACTTTTGGTACAGCTTTCTTATTCCGGCTCGGATTGCGCCTATATTATAAACGAGCTTACAACACTTAAGCTCCCCAAATGTCTTTCGGAGTTGAATATACCAACGGACGCCGTAGAAAAATTTGCCGATGAGCTTTGCAATTCGAGTGCAATTAACGATACATCAGATATAAGCCGCAAAAGGATGCTTGACGCATTGGAAATTATTAAAAAATAAAAAATCTCGGAATAACCTGTAAAGCACTTACAAAAGTATAAAAAAACGGATATCGAGTATGATTTTTTCGGTTGTGTAAGCTATATAAAAGGTTTATAATAATAATTGAAAATTACTTTTATTATTATACTTTTCATTTCTTACGGGAGGCAATTATGACTTCTTACGAAAGAAGAAAAATCTGGTATGATATGCTTGATAAGGATATGCCCTTGATTGATAAGCGTATTTCTGACGGAATTGAAAAAAACCGAAAGGGCAATATTCAAATCAAGCTTACAGATAAAAGCGGCAGACCCGTTGCGGGTAAACGCGTGAAAATTCTTCAAAAAAGCCACGATTTCAAGTTCGGTGCAAATTTATTTATGCTTAAAGGCTTTAAAACCGAAAGGGAAAATGTCGAATACGAAAAGGCTTTTAAGGAGTTATTTAACCTTGCCACGGTTCCTTTTTACTGGAACACGCTTGAGCCCGAGCAGGGCAAGCCGCGCTTTTCTGAGGATAGCCCTTTTATTCTTCGCCGCCCGCCGACAGACCTTTGCGTTGAGTTTTGTGAAAAGCAGGGCATTGCGCCTAAGCTTCACTGCCTGGTTTATGATAATTATATTCCCGATTGGCTGCCCAAAGGTGATATGAAGCAGATGGAGTATTACTATGAAAAGCGCGTTTCGGAAATTGCCGAGCGCTACGCGGGCAGAATGTATGAATTTGAGGTCATAAACGAGACGCTAAGCACACGGTGGTGGCATAATCAATCGGTAATAAGCGGCAGGCGTGATGTTGTGGAGTGGGCGTTTGCGTTGGCAAAAAAGTACCTGCCGAATGAAAAACTTATTATAAACGACGGCTATCCCTTGGCGGAGGCTGCAATTATGAATTACAGAAGCACCTATTTTTTACAGCTTGAGAAGTGTCTGCTTAATAAGACGCCGATTGATAAAATAGGCACACAGCACCATATATTTGTTGGCAACACCGCAAGAACCGAGGAGGAATACGACGCGTCGGTAAGGGAGCACCTTAACGAGGGCAGCCCGCTTATGCACCTAAAGGCGCTTGACGTTTTGGCAGAGCTTGGCTTGCCCCTTGAGCTTACCGAGCTTACAATTCCCACCTTCGGCGATACTGCCGAGGATGAAGAGTTGCAGGCGGAGCTTGTAAGAATAATTTACTCGGTATGGTTTTCCCACCCGGCTGTTGAGTCGGTTGTTTATTGGAATTTGGTTGACGGCTGCGCCTTTAAATCTGAAAATGCGGATTGGTACTGTGATGAAAATAACTGCCGCGGCGGTTTTTACCACAGAGATTTAACCCCGAAAAAATCCGCTCTTATGTTGTCATGGCTTATAAACGGCGAATGGCGCACAGAAAAACAGGAAATTACCGATAAAAACGGATGTATTAACCTGCGCGGCTTTTACGGTGATTATTCACTGGAAATTGACGGGGAAAAATACGGGTTCGGATTACATAAGAACGGAGACAAAGCGGCAGAACTGGTTGTTTGATTATTTTACTGCCATCAAATCAGGCGGAGGGAAGAAATTTCCTCCGCCTGCGGCTTATTAAAATGGGCTGCCGCCGTCAAACATAATTTCGTAATTCACAGGGTTTTCTTTGCGAAATTCAGTCGGCGATTTTCCGACATTGCGTTTAAAAACCTCAAAAAAATATTTATAGCTGCTGAAACCGCAAAGCGACGAAACCTGCTCGAAGGTGTAAACCTCGCTTGCAATCAGGCTTTTGGCATGGTTTATTCTTATTTCGGTAAGATATTTAACGGCAGGCATTTTATACGCCTTTATAAAAAGCTTGCTGAAATAAATATCGCTTATAAACGATTGCTTGGCTATATCGTGAATGGTGATATTGGGGCTTGAAAAATTTTTCTGCATATATTCAACCGACGGGCGTATTCTGCTGAGTGCAGGCGAGCTTGAGTACTCCTTCATAGAGGTTTCATATGCCAATTGTTTATAAAAAATGTAATTACAGGTATAGCGGTAGCCCGGAAGCTTGCTTTTCCAGGCTTCATACATTTTTCTAAAGGCTTTTATCATTCCTTCGGGGTCATAAAGCTTTATTACCTCTATTTCCTTAGGCCAGTACCCGCCGATTTTGCTGTGAATTACTATTAAATGTTCGTCTTCCTCACAGCACTGTGAATAGCTTATATTTCCGGGGCTTAAAATCAGCTCCCCGGGATTATAGGGGAATATTTTACCGTTTTGCTTAAAATAGCCCTTTCCGCTTATACGGCAGCTGATAAAATTAAAGGGCGCATTATCTGTGGTAAATGTCGTGGGTGTTCTTTCAATCTCAAATATATCACAAATCCAAATAGTCAGATCCTGAGTTTCAAGCAGCATATTATTCACCTGAGCTTATTATAAAATTCCTGATTGCAGTATAGCACATCAAGGCGTATATAACAATATTTATTTAAAAAATTCGTATTAAAAAACAGATGTATTATAGGCGCCAAAGTATGGCACATAATTAACTTAAAATTTACAATTTTCCGCTGTTGTAATTTTAACTTAAATGTTATATAATAATATGATAGTAATTTGCGGAGGATAGAAAAAGCAATGGATTTACAAAACACCGCGACAGAGTTATTTTTAGGAATAGACATAGGCTCTACCACGGCAAAAATAGTGTTGCGAGAGGGAGACACAATACTGCTTGAACGCTACGAGCGCCATTTTTCGCAGGTGCGCGAAAAAACGGCGGAGCTTTTGCGCCTTGCAAAGGAAATTGCGGGGGATAAAGCGGTAAAGGCGGCAATATCCGGCTCGGCGGGCTTGGGGCTTGCAGAGGCGGCTCACATGCCCTTTGTGCAGGAGGTTTTCGCCACGGCGCAGGTGGTAAAGCTGCGCGAACCCGATACCTCGTGCGTTATAGAGCTGGGCGGCGAGGATGCGAAGATAATTTTCTTTAAGGGCGGCATAGACGAGCGAATGAACGGCAGCTGCGCGGGCGGCACGGGCGCGTTTATAGACCAAATGGCGACCCTGCTTAACATAACGGTTGACGAGCTTGATAAACTAAGTCTTAACGCGGGCAGGCTTTACCCCATAGCATCACGCTGCGGCGTTTTTGCAAAGACGGATATTCAGCCCCTCTTAAATCAAGGCGCGCGCAAGGAGGACGTTGCGGCAAGCATTTATCAGGCGGTGGTAAACCAGACTATTGCGGGCTTGGCTCAAGGCAGAAAAATTGACGGTAAGGTGCTATTCCTCGGCGGTCCGCTTTATTATTGCAAGGGTCTTCGCACAAGGTTTAAGGAAACCCTTAAATTGGATGATGAACACGCTGTATTTCCCGAATACGCGCGCTTTGCCGTGGCGCTCGGCGCCTCTTACTACGCAGAGCAGCAGCCCGAAATTTTCACTGCCGACGAGCTTTTAAGCCTTGTTGAAAACGCGGCGAATGTATCCTCTGGCAAGGGGCGGTTAAAGCCGCTTTTCAGAAATGAAGAAGAATATAACGAGTTTAAACAGCGCCATGCCGCATCATCGGTTAAAAACGCGGATATTGAAAAATACAGCGGCAAAGCTTACCTAGGTATTGACTGCGGCTCTACCACAACAAAGCTGTGCTTGCTTGATGAAAATAACGAGATACTCTATTCATACTACGCTTCAAACCAAGGCAATCCCGTTGAAATTGTGCGCGAGCAGCTGACCGAAATTTATAAAAGGTGCGGCGAACGCGTAACTATTGCAGGCTCGGCGGTAACGGGCTACGGCGAGGAGCTTATAAAACACGCTTTTTCGGTTGATTTGGGGCTTGTTGAAACCATAGCGCACTACACCGCCGCAAAGTATTTTGAGCCTGACGTGGGCTTTATACTAGACATTGGCGGGCAGGATATTAAGTGCTTTAAAATACGCAACGGCGCGATTGACAGCATAATGCTAAATGAGGCGTGCTCCTCGGGCTGCGGCTCGTTTCTTGAAACCTTTGCGAAGGCTATGGGCTACACAATAGCTGATTTTGCCGCAAAGGGGTTAGAGGGAAAAGCACCGGTTGACCTTGGCAGCCGCTGCACGGTGTTTATGAATTCATCGGTTAAGCAATCGCAAAAGGACGGCGCAACGGTTGAGGATATATCGGCAGGGCTTTCGATAAGCGTTGTTAAAAATGCGCTTTATAAGGTTATTCGCGCATCTTCCGCCGCGGAGCTGGGCGAAAAAATAGTGGTTCAGGGCGGCACGTTTTATAACGACGCGGTTTTGCGCGCCTTTGAAAGAGAAATAGGACATAACGTTATACGCCCCTCAATAGCAGGGCTTATGGGGGCATACGGCGCGGCGCTTTACTCTAAAAAATGCGAGAAATCAGGTATTATCTCACCCGAGGCTTTGAAAACCTTTACACACACGGCAAAGTCGGCGGTATGTCAGGGCTGCACCAATCATTGCAGGCTTACGGTGAACTCCTTCGGCGACGGCAAGAAATTTATTTCGGGCAACCAGTGCGAAAAGGGACTGGGTAAAGCGACTGCGGGCGAGCAGCTGCCGAATCTTTATGAATTTAAGCGGAATTACCTTACAAGTCTTAAATCCGAAGAAGGCGCGCGAGGTACGGTGGGTATGCCGCTGGCTCTTGGTATGTACGAGCTTTTACCGCTTTGGCACGCGGTGTTTACAAAGCTCGGCTTTAATGTGAAAGTATCGCCCATGTCAACCCGTCGCATTTACGAAAAGGGGCAGTTTTCCATTCCGTCCGATACGGCGTGCTACCCCGCAAAGATAATGCACTGGCATATTGAAACGCTGATAACGGACGGTGTTGACGCGATTTTCTACCCCTGCCTTACCTACAATATGGACGAAAAAATGACCGATAATCACTACAATTGCCCCGTTGTAGCCTATTATTCCGAGCTTTTAAACGGCAACGTTGAAGAGCTTAAACGGGTTAAATTTTTATACCCATACCTTAATATAAACAGTAAAAAGGAGCTTGCAAAGGAGCTTTACACTTATCTCGGCAAGTTCTATAACGGAATTACAAAATCGGAAGTTAAAGCGGCGGTTGAATACGGACTTACGCGTTACGCCGAATATATGAACGCCGTAAGGGAAGAGGGCGCGCGGGCGCTTAAATTCGCGCGGGAAAACAACAGGCGCATTATGATTTTGGCGGGCAGACCCTACCATATAGACGCGGAAATAGGGCATGGCATTGATAAATTGGCTAATACCCTCGGCTTTGTTGTGGTGAGCGAGGACAGCGTTTTCCGCCTTGCGGAGCCTTTCACGGTAAAGGTGCTAAACCAGTGGACCTACCACGCGCGGCTTTACCGCGCGGCGCGCTACGCCGCAGAGCATAATGACACCGAGCTTGTGCAGCTGGTGTCATTCGGGTGCGGGGTGGACGCTATTACAACAGACGAGGTGCGCGAAATTTTAGAAAGCCGCGGCAAATTTTACACACAAATTAAAATTGACGAGATAACCAACCTCGGCGCGGTAAAAATAAGGCTGCGCTCGCTTATAGGCGCGCTTAACGAAAGGAGTGACGGCAGTGGAAGAGCGTAAATACATACCCTTTACCGAAGAAATGCGCAAGGATTACACAATACTTGTGCCTAATATGCTGCCGCGCCACTTTAAAATATTTTTAAAAATATTTGAAGATTACGGCTACAAAATGGAACTGCTGGAAACCTCGGGACACAGAATTATAGAAACAGGGCTTAAATATGTGCATAACGACACCTGCTACCCCGCAATTTTGGTTATTGGGCAGTTTATTGACGCGCTCAATTCCGGCAAATACGACCCGCACAAAACCGCGCTTATACTTTTCCAAACGGGCGGCGGCTGTCGTGCCTCAAACTACATTTTCCTTTTAAGAAAGGCGCTTGAACGCGCGGGCTACGGCTATATACCTGTTATTTCGCTTAACCTTGCGGGGCTTGAAAACCACCCCGGCTTTAAACTTACCTTGCCTATGCTGCATAGGCTGTTTTACGGCATAATTTACGGTGATATGCTTTTAAGCCTTGTAAACCAGTGCAAGCCGTATGAGAAAAACAAGGGGCAGACTGAAAGCTTAGCGGACGAGCTGACGGCGCTGCTTGCAAACAAAATGCAGACAGAGGGAATATCCTTTAAAAAGGTTAAACAAAACTGCAAAATGATACTCTCGCGCTTTGCGGAAATACCGCGCGTAAACGAGGAAAAGGTAAAAGTAGGCGTGGTGGGGGAGATATATGTAAAATATTCCCCGCTCGGCAATAATAATCTTGAGCAGTTTTTAATTGACGAGGGCGCAGAGGTGGTAGTGCCGGGGCTGCTCGACTTTTTTATGTACTGCATAGTTTCAAATATTTCGGATATTGAGCTTTACGGTTTACATAAAATCAGAAAGCCCGTGCTTAATTTTGTATTCAGTTACCTGCAAAAACAGCAGAATGAAATAATCGAACTGATGAAGACCGCCGGCAATTTCACCCCGCCGACTCCCATTGCGCACACCATGAACCTGATAAAGGATTTTATGGGCTTCGGCACAAAAATGGGCGAGGGCTGGTTATTGCCCGCCGAAATGCTTGAGCTCAACGATGAGGGCGTGCACAATATAGTTTGCACCCAGCCTTTCGGCTGCCTGCCCAACCACATATGCGGCAAGGGAATGATGAAACCGCTTAAAGAGAAAAACCCCGATATGAATATTGTGGCTATCGACTACGATTCGGGCGCGTCAAAGGTAAACCAAGAAAACCGAATAAAGCTTATGCTTGCAAACGCGCGGGCGGATTTAGCCGAGAAAAACCGCGAAAATAATATTAAGACGGAGGAAAAAGCATATGCCGAGGCTTAATATTGTTATGGTGGAGCCCGAAATTCCGCAAAACACAGGCAATGTGGCGCGCACCTGCGCCGCCACGGGGGCAAGGCTGCACCTTGTAGGACCTATGGGGTTTACAATAGATGATAAAAAGCTGAAACGCGCGGGGCTTGACTACTGGAAATATCTTGATATTACCTATTATAACAGCCTTGCAGAGTTTTTTGAAAAGAACAACGGCGCTTATTTTTATTTCACCACCAAGGGCAGGCAAACTCATTCCGATGTAAATTATCCCGATAACTGCTACCTTTTATTCGGCAAGGAAACAAAGGGCTTACCCGAGGAACTGCTTATAAAAAATCCCGAACGCTGCGTGCGTATACCCATGCAGGGCGAAATACGCAGCTTAAACCTTTCAAATTCGGTTGCAATTGCGGTTTACGAGGCTTTGCGGCAGTGGAATTACCCCGAGCTTAGCAATTTCGGTCAGCTGCACAATTATAAATGGGAGGATATAGGCTAAATTTTACGGCGCGGGATAAAATAAATATTGAAAAATCAGAAAAATGTGGTAAAATAGAATTGTAAAAATTTTAACAATGTTTTACACATGTTTGAAAGGATGTTTTTAAATGAACGCTCTTAACAAAAAAACCGTTGACGACATTAACGTAAAAGGTCAAAAGGTTCTTGTCCGCTGCGATTTTAACGTACCGCTTAAAAACGGCGTTATTACCGACGAAAACCGCATAATCGCGGCTCTGCCCACAATTAAAAAGCTCATTGCCGACGGCGGCAGAGTTATTCTTTGCTCACACCTCGGTAAGCCGAAGGGCGAGCCTAAGCCGGAGCTTTCTCTCGCTCCCGTTGCAAAGCGCTTATCAGAGCTGCTCGGCAAAGAGGTTGTTTTTGCCGCTGACGATAACGTTGTAGGCGAAAATGCAAAGGCTGCGGTTGCTAAAATGCAGGATGGCGACGTTGTACTTTTACAGAACACACGCTACCGCGCGGAAGAGACCAAGAACGGCGAAGAGTTCTCAAAGGAGCTTGGTTCTCTGGCTGATATTTTTGTTAACGACGCGTTCGGCACCGCCCACAGAGCGCACTGCTCAACCGTAGGCGTTGTTTCCTATGTGAAAGAGGCTGTTGCGGGCTACCTTATAGGTAAAGAGCTTAAGTACCTCGGTGACGCGGTTGAAAACCCCGTTCGTCCGTTTGTTACCATTCTCGGCGGCGCTAAGGTTGCCGATAAGCTTTCGGTTATTGAAAACCTGCTTAATAAGGCTGATACCCTTATTATAGGCGGCGGCATGGCTTACACCTTCTTAGCCGCTAAGGGCTACGGCGTAGGTAAATCGCTGCTTGATACCGAGAAGATTGACTACTGCCGCGATATGCTTAAAAAAGCCGACGAGAAGGGCGTTAAAATTCTTCTGCCGGTTGACTGCAATATAGCCGATCATTTCCCGGATCCGATTGACGCGCCGATTGAGGTTAAGACCGTTGACGCCGATAAGATTCCTGCCGATTATGAGGGGCTTGATATAGGACCGAAGACTTCGGAGCTTTTCGCAAACGAGGTTAAAAACGCTAAGACCGTTGTTTGGAACGGACCTATGGGCGTATTTGAAAACCCGACTCTTGCAGCAGGCACCATTGCCGTTGCAAAGAGCCTTGCCGAGACCGACGCCGTAACAATTATAGGCGGCGGTGACTCTGCTGCTGCGGTTAACACGCTCGGCTACGGCGATAAAATGACCCACATTTCAACAGGCGGCGGCGCTTCGCTTGAATTCCTTGAAGGCAAAGAGCTGCCCGGCATTGCCGCACTAAACGATAAGTAATTAACTTTATTTCAAGGCTTGCCCGGTGCAAGCCTTGAAGTGTGTAATATTAAAGGAGATTTTTAAAATGGATAAAGCAAAAAGAGCCGCGGTTATCGCAGGCAACTGGAAAATGAACAAAACCCCCGCAGAGACTACCGCGCTTATAAACGAAATGAAGCCGCTCGTAGCTGATGCTGACTGCAAGGTAGTGCTTTGCGTGCCCTTTGTTGATATTGCCGCAGCTGTTGCCGCAGCAGAGGGTTCAAACATTGAAATAGGCGCCGAAAACGTTCACTTTAAAGAAAGCGGAGCCTACACGGGCGAGGTTTCGGCTAAAATGCTGACGGACTGCGGCGTTAAATATGTGGTAGTAGGTCACAGCGAGAGAAGACAGTATTTCGGCGAGACCGACCAGACAGTTAACCTTCGCACCTTAGCCGCCGTAAATGCGGGTCTTACCGCTATTGTTTGCGTGGGCGAGACCCTTGAGCAGAGAGAACTCGGCTATACCGAAACTCTGCTTAAATTCCAGACCAAAATGGCGCTCACCAATATTTCAAAGGAGCAGCTTAAGAATATAATTATCGCTTACGAGCCTGTTTGGGCTATCGGCACGGGCGTTACCGCTACCGCTGAGCAGGCAGACGAGGGCAACGGCTATGTTCGCGCCGCTATTGCCGAGGTTTACGGCGAGGACGCGGCGAACTCCGTTACCATTCAGTACGGCGGCTCTATGAACGCCAAAAACTGCGACGAGCTGGTTGCCAAGACTAATGTTGACGGCGGACTTATCGGCGGCGCTTCCTTAAAGGCTGAGGATTTTTCGGTAATCGTTAAGGCGGCAAGCAAATAATTTTTAGGAGCAAAGCAAATGAAAAAACCCGTTGTTTTAACTATAATGGACGGTTTCGGCATAAACCCCGAAGTAAAGGGCAACGCCATTAAAGCCGCCAAAACCCCGCGGCTTGATAAAATTTTCGCCGAGTGGCCCACCACGCAGATAGGCGCCTCCGGTATGGACGTAGGTCTGCCCGACGGTCAAATGGGCAACAGCGAAGTAGGTCACACCAATATCGGTGCGGGCAGAATTGTTTATCAGGAGCTGACCCGCATTACAAAGTCGATTAAGGACGGCGACTTTTTTGAAAACAAAGCGTTTTCAGACGCGATTGAAAACTGCAAAAAGAACGACAGCGCACTGCACCTAATGGGGCTTTTATCCGACGGCGGCGTTCACAGCCATATTGAGCACCTTTACGGGCTTTTGGAGCTTGCGAAGAAAAGCGGGCTCACCCGCGTTTACGTTCACGCTCTGCTTGACGGCCGCGACGTACCCCCCGCAAGCGCTGCCGATTACATTGATACCTTAAACGCCAAGCTTAAAGAAATAGGCGTAGGCAAGCTTGCTACGGTAATGGGCAGATTTTACGGAATGGACCGCGATAACCGTTGGGAGCGCGTAGGCAAGGCGTATGCCGCACTGGTTTACGGCGAGGGCGTTCAGGCTGACGACGCGGCTGCGGCTGTTCGTAAATCCTACACCGAAATTGACGAAGAGGGCAAGCACATTACAGACGAATTTGTGCTTCCGACCGTAATTTCCGATACAGAGAGAATAAAGAGCGGCGACAGCGTTATATTCTTCAATTTCCGCCCCGACAGGGCAAGAGAAATTACCCGCACCTTTGTGGATGACGATTTCACGGGCTTTGAGCGCAAGGGCGGCAGACAAAAGGTATTTTACGTTTGTATGACCCAGTATGACGCTTCTATGCCGAACGTTGAGGTTGCCTTTAAGCCCGAGGAGCTTAACAACACCTTAGGCGAGTTTTTGGCAAACAACGGTATGACCCAGCTGCGCATTGCCGAAACCGAAAAGTATGCGCATGTAACCTTCTTCTTTAACGGCGGCAGAGAGGTTAAGTTTGAGGGCGAGGACAGAATACTGGTAGCCTCCCCCAAGGTTGCAACCTACGATTTACAGCCCGAAATGAGCGCAAACGAGGTTTGCGATAAGGTTTGCGCCGCTATTGAATCGGGTAAGTACGACGTTGTAATACTCAACTTTGCAAACTGCGATATGGTAGGTCACACCGGCGTGTTTGAGGCGGCTGAAAAGGCGGTTGAAACGGTTGATACCTGCGTTGGCAGAGTAGAGGACAGCACCCTTAAAATGGGCGGCGTAATGCTGCTTACCGCCGACCACGGCAACGCCGACCGTATGCTTGCAGAGGACGGCACGCCCTTTACCGCGCACACAACAAACCCTGTTCCGTTTGCGGTAATAGGCAAGCAGTGCGAGCTGAGAGACGGCGGCAGACTTTGCGATATTTCACCCACAATCATTAAGCTTTTGGGTCTTACACAGCCCAAAGAAATGACCGGTGAATCAATTATTAAATAATAAAACCATAAAATTCCTGTTGCTATTAAACCTGTATAGCAACAGGAATTTTTATTTTAATTTATATAAGATAAATGTGAATTGTTTTCTTTATGTGTAAATATATGTCGATATTTGTTGTGTATTCACAAATACCGACATATATTTTTTATATTTGTTTCGGAGATTTAACAAAAATGACTTGATAATTGCCTTTAATACTGCTATAATATATGTGTTAATTACGTTAAGAGGTGCATTATGAAGGAATTTTTAAAAGCATTTTCATCAGCGGGCGCTTCGGACGCTTATAAATATTTGGGCGCATTTTCCGAAAAAGGAAAAACGCTTTTCAGGGTTTGGGCGCCGAATGCCGCGGCTGTTTCGGTTGTAGGTGATTTTAACGAATGGGACGTATCTGCTGACCCTATGAATAAAAAGGACGGCGGTATTTGGGAAATAAAAATATCGGGGCTTAAAAACTATGCCGTGTATAAATATGCAATAACAGGACCCGACGGCACTACGGTTTTAAAATCCGACCCATACGCGCGGCATTACGAGACCGCACCCGCAAATGCCTCAAAGCTGTATTTTTCCGATTATAATTGGAATGACGGCGAGTGGCAGGAAAAGCGCCGCAAATGTAATATTTACGAATCCCCCGTGAATATATATGAGGTTCACGCGGGCTCGTGGAAACGCTTTGCGGACGGCAACGCCTACGATTATGTCACTCTGGCGCGCGAGCTTTCAAAGTATATGAAGAAAATGAACTATACACACGCCGAGCTTATGCCGATTACGGAGTACCCTTATGAAGGCTCTTGGGGGTATCAGGTATCGGGATATTTTGCCCCGACCTCGCGCTACGGCACGCCCGATGATTTTAAAAAGTTTGTTGATATTATGCACGAAAGCGGCATAGGCGTAATTCTTGATTGGGTTCCCGCGCATTTCCCGCGCGACGGCTTTGGGCTTTACCGTTTTGACGGCACGCCCTGTTATGAATACGCCGACCCCCGCAAGGGCGAGCATAAGGAATGGGGAACGGTGGTTTTCGATTACGGAAAACCCGAGGTTCGCAGCTTTTTAATCTCAAGCGCCGTTTTTTGGATTAAGGAATATCACATTGACGGGCTGCGGGTAGACGCGGTTGCCTCAATGCTTTATCTTGATTACGGCAGGCAGGGCGGCGAGTGGGTGCCCAATTCCTACGGCGGCAGGGAAAACCTTGAGGCGGTGCAGTTTTTAAAGGACGTGAACACCGCGGCGTTCGGCGCAGATCCATCTGTTATGATGATTGCCGAGGAATCAACGGCGTGGCCGCTTGTAACAAAGCCGCCACACACGGGCGGACTTGGCTTTAACTTCAAGTGGAATATGGGCTGGATGAACGATATGCTCCGCTATATGTCGCTTGACCCGCTTTTCCGCAAGGATAATCACGATTGCCTTACCTTCTCGTTTTTCTACGCGTTTTCCGAAAACTTTATTCTTCCCATTTCGCACGACGAGGTGGTGCACGGAAAATGCTCTATGATAGAAAAAATGCCGGGCGAATACGATATGAAGTTTGCCTCGCTCAAGGCGTTTTATACTTATATGATGGCCCACCCCGGCAAAAAGCTGCTGTTTATGGGGCAAGAGTTTGCGCAGTTTATTGAGTGGAACTATAAAAACGGGCTTGACTGGTTACTGCTCGATTATGACGCACATAAAAATATGCAGAGCTATGTGGCGCAGCTTAATAAATTCTACCTTAAATCGCCCGAGCTTTGGGAAATTGATTATTCGTGGGACGGTTTCAGCTGGATTTCAAACGACGATAACAGCCAGAGCATTATATCGTTCAGAAGAATTGATAAATCGGGCAATGAAATTATAACGGTTTGTAATTTTGTACCCGTGGCGCGAGAAAACTACCGCATAGGCGTGCCCCGCGCGGGCAGTTACAGGCGCGTTTTCTGCTCGGATGATGAAAAATTCGGCGGAAAAACGCATACGGCAAAGAGCTTTAAATCCGAAAGAGTGCCTATGCACGGCTATGAAAATTCGGTTGCGCTTGAAATTCCCGCTATGTCGGTAAGCTATTACCGCGTTCCGGCGAGCAGGGATAAAAAGTAATATTTTTTAAAAAAAGCAAGTATTTATAACTTGTACTATATTGTTGACGGGAGTGTTATCTTTGAACAGCAAAAAATGTGTTGCAATGCTTTTGGCGGGCGGTCAGGGCAGTCGGTTGGGCGTGCTTACCGCTAAAATAGCCAAGCCTGCCGTTCCCTATGGCGGAAAGTACCGAATAATTGATTTTCCGCTTTCAAACTGCGCAAATTCCGGAATTGACACGGTGGGAATACTTACCCAGTATAAGCCGCTGGAGCTTAACGATTACGTAGGCTCGGGCAAGCCGTGGGATCTTGACCGAACAAACGGCGGGGTGCATATTCTGCCGCCTTACCGGGGTCAGCAGGGCGGCGACTGGTACAAGGGCACCGCAAATGCCATTTATCAAAACCTTGAATTTATAGAGCGGTACGACCCCGAGGTTGTGCTGGTGCTCTCGGGCGATCATATTTATAAAATGGATTACTCAAAAATGATAAATGAACATATTGAAAACAAAGCCGCCTGCACCATAGCCGTGCTTGAAGTGCCGCATGAAGAGGCTTCGCGTTTCGGAATTATGAACACCCGCGAGGACGGCACTATTTACGAATTTGAAGAAAAGCCGAAAAACCCGAAAAGCAACTTAGCGTCTATGGGTATTTACGTTTTCAGCTGGGATAAGCTTAAAAAATACCTTACCGAGGACGAGCAGAACCCCGATTCATCAAACGATTTCGGCAAGGACGTTATTCCCGCAATGCTTAATGCAGGCGAAAATATGCGGGTATACAGGTTTGACGATTACTGGAAGGACGTAGGCACGGTAAATTCGCTGTGGGAAGCAAACCTTGATTTGTTAAACCCGAAAATAGACCTTAATTTAGCCGACCAGAACTGGCGCATTTATTCAAGAACCACGGGTATGCCGCCGCAGTATATATCCGATTCGGCTATGGTTGAAAATTCGCTTATAACCGACGGCTGCGAGGTTTACGGAACGCTTGACTATTCAATTCTTTTTGAAAACGTTACGGTTGAAGAGGGCGCAACGGTTGAATATTCGCTTGTAATGCCGGGCGCGGTTATTAAAAAAGGTGCAAAGGTGCGTTACTCAATAATTGCGGAAAATGCAGTGATTGAAGAAAACGCCGCAGTGGGCGCAGACCCCGCCGTGGCAGGCACCGAAAACTGGGGAATTACCGTTATAGGCGATAACCTGACGGTCGGGAAAAACGCCGTCATTAGCCCCGATAAAATGATTACCGAAAATGTTAAGGAGGGGGAGAAAATATGAGAGCATCGGCAGTTGCGGGACTTGTTTTCGCAAATATTAACGACGATCTGCTTAAAAAGCTGACTTCAAAGCGCTCAATGGCGTCAGTACCGTTCGGCGCGCGCTACCGCCTTATAGATTTCCCGCTTTCAAACCTTGTAAACGCAGGCATTTCGAGCGTAGGCATTATTACAAAGGAAAACTACCGCTCGCTTATGGACCATGTGGGCAGCGGCGTTTACTGGGATTTAGACCGCAAAAGCGGCGGGCTTTACCTTTTGCCGCCTTACCTTACAAGCGGCGTTAAACGCTACCACGGCACGGTGGACGCGCTTTACGGCGCGTGGGATTATATAGACCGCTGCAAGGCGGATTATATGGTAATATGCAGCGCGGACGTTATTTCAAATATTGATATTTCCGCCGCGGTGGAAAGCCATATCGATAACGGCGCGGACGTTACTTTAGCGTATCACTCTGCAAAGCCGCCTGTAAACTGCGCCGATACAATGTTCCCCGAAATAGGGCGCGGCGGCAGAATAAACAAGCTGAGCTTTGATATTGAAAGCGCCGACGAAACCGATTTTTGCATAGGACTTATAATTATTTCGCGCGAGCTGCTGCTCACCCTTATTAACGACGCGCACGACGAGGGCGAGGTGAGCTTTGCAAGGGACGTTTTAGCGAAAAAGGTTGATAAACTGAGAATTTACGGCTACGAGCACAAGGCATACGCCGCCGTGCTTGACAGCACCGAGGCTTACTATAAGGCGAGTATGGACCTGCTTAATAAGGACGTTCGCTCTATGCTTTTTGATAAGGAACGCCCTATTTTCACAAAAACCCGCGACGATATGCCCACCCGCTACGGAACAAAGGCGGTTGTTAAAAACTGCTTTATAGCCGACGGCTGTGTTATAAACGGCACGGTGCGCAACAGCATTGTTTTCAGGGGTGTTACCGTTGAAAAGGACGCGGTTGTGGAAAACTGCATTTTAATGCAGGAAACCGCGGTAGGCGAGGGCGCGCAGCTTGTGAACGTTATTGCCGATAAAAACGCTTCGGTAGGGGCGGGTATGGTGCTTAAAGGCACCGCCGCCAAGAGCTTCTTTATAAAGAAAAATCAAGCGCTTTAAAACAGATAGGAGAAAGAAATGAAAGTATTATTTGCTTCAAGCGAGGCTTATCCATTTGCAATGTCAGGGGGACTGGCGGACGTTGCCGGCGCACTGCCCAAGGCGCTCAGAAAAAGGCTTGTGGGCTGCCGGATAGTTATGCCGCTTTACAGCTGTATTCCCGATGAGCTGCGCGAAAAAATGAATTTTATTTGCAGTATAACCGTTTCGGTTGCATGGCGGCGGCAGTATTGCGGAATATTTGAAGCCCATATGGACGGCGTTATTTACTACTTTATAGATAACCAGTATTATTTCAAGCGCGACGGGCTTTACGGGCATTACGACGACGCCGAGCGCTTTGCGTTCTTCTCCCGCGCGGTGCTTGATATTATACCTCACATAGGCTTTACACCCGATATTATACACTGCAACGACTGGCAGACCGCTATGGTGCCCGTGTATCTTGATACGATATACCGCGATAACGATATATACCGCAATATCAAAACCGTTTTCACAATTCACAACATACAGTATCAGGGTAAATACGGTCACGAGCTTACGGGCGACGTTTTAGGGCTGCCGTATGAATCGGAAAGCCTTGTCGAGTATGACGGCTGCGTTAATCTTATGAAGGGCGCTATACAGTGCGCCGATAAGGTTACCACCGTATCTCCCACCTATGCGCGCGAAATATTAGAGCCTTACTATTCAAACGGGCTTGATAATATTTTAAAGCAGTTTACCTATAAGCTTACAGGCATTGTAAACGGAATTGATTATGATGTTTACAACCCCGAAACGGATAATTTGATTTATAAAAATTATTCTGTTGACGAACTGAAAAATAAGGCTTATAATAAGAAAATGCTTTTAAAGGAAATGGGCTTGCCCGAAACCGACGCGCCCGTTATAGGTATTGTAACGCGCCTTGTAAAGCACAAGGGGCTTGACCTTGTGAAGTGCGTTTTCGAGGAGCTTTTAAAGGCGGATTTAAAATTCGTCATTTTAGGCTCCGGCGAGTGGGAATTTGAAACATTTTTCCATAACGCTGCGCAAAATCACCCCGATAAGGTCGCGCTGAAATTGGGCTTTAACCCGCAGCTTGCGCATAAAATATATGCAGGAGCGGATATGTTCCTGATGCCCAGCCAAACAGAGCCATGCGGACTTGCGCAAATGGTGGCTCTGCGCTACGGCACGGTGCCGATAGTGCGGGAAACAGGCGGGCTTAACGATACCGTATCCGACAGCGGCAACGGCGAGGGCAACGGCTTTACCTTTAAAAACTATAACGCGCACGATATGGAAAACACTGTCTGGCGCGCACTTGCAGGCTACGATGATAAAGCGGGATGGGATATCCTGCGTAAAAGAGGTATGCGGTGCGATAACAGCTGGGGCGTTTCCGCAAATGCGTATATCAGGTTATATAAGGAGCTTGCGGGCAAGTGAACTGATATTATAACCGGTGCTTTGGGGGAATTATGGATATTATTAAGTCGATTATTTTAGGAATTATTGAGGGTATTACCGAGTGGCTGCCCATAAGCAGCACGGGACATCTTATTATTGCCGACGAGTTTATAAAGCTCGGAATGACGGATGAATTTATGGAGATGTTCAACGTTGTTATTCAGCTCGGTGCGATACTCGCCGTGGTGGTTATTTTCTGGAACAAAATGTGGCCCTTTACCGCCGATAAAGCTAAGGGCTATAACTACATAACAAAGGGTAACGGCTTAATTAAAAAGGACGTTATGGATATGTGGTTCAAGGTAATTGCGGCAATGCTGCCGGCGGCAATCGTCGGTATTCCGTTTGATAATTATTTTGAAAAGCATTTCCACAACTGGCAGGTGGTTTCCGCCGCGCTTATAGTTTACGGTGTTTTGTTTATCGTAATAGAAAAAATAAATAAAAACCGCAAGCCTAAGGTAAACAGCATACCCGAGCTTTCCTATAAAACCGCGCTTTTAATAGGCTGCTTTCAGGCGCTTTCCTTAATTCCGGGCACTTCGCGCAGCGGCTCCACCATTTTGGGCGCTATGATTCTCGGCGTTTCGCGCGTTGCGGGGGCTGAGTTCAGCTTCTTTCTTGCGGTTCCCGTTATGTTCGGCGCAAGCCTTATAAAGCTTTTAAAATTCGGCTTTACGTTTACAGGCATGGAGCTTGCTGTTTTAGCTGTGGGAATGCTCACCTCGTTTATTGTGTCGGTTATCGCAATAAAATTCCTTATAAGCTATGTTCGCCGCCACGATTTCTCGCTGTTCGGTTACTACCGCATAGCGCTCGGCGTAATAGTTATAGCATATTTTCTTATAGCGGGTTGATTTTATGAAAATACTTATTGCATCTGATATTCACGGCTCTGCGTATTACTGCCGGATGCTGCTTGAAGCTTTAGAGCGGGAAAAAGCCGACAGGCTTTTCCTGCTCGGGGATATTCTTTACCACGGTCCGCGCAACGACCTGCCGCGCGATTACGCGCCGAAAGAGGTTATTGCAATGCTTAACCCCTTAAAGGAAAAGCTTTTCTGCGTTCGCGGCAATTGCGATACAGAGGTAGACCAAATGGTTTTGAATTTCCCGATTCTTGCCGATTATGCGGTTCTTCCGCTTGGCGACCGCGTGATTTACGCAACGCACGGGCATAAGTTTAATTGCGATAATCCGCCGCCGTTATGTAAGGGAGACATACTTTTAAACGGGCATACGCATATTCCGGCGGATAAGGACATGGGCAATTTCAGATATTTAAACCCCGGCTCTGTTTCCATACCCAAGGAGCAAAGCCCGCACGGATATATGACGCTTGAAAACGGCGAATTTCTTTGGAAAAGGCTTGAAAACGGGGAAATATACACTCCGTAAGGAAAATGTAATATGATGATTTCAACAAAAGGGCGCTACGCTATGCGGGTTATGGCGGACCTTGCCGAGCATATAGGCGAGACTGTTCCGCTTTCCGACATAGCAAAGCGGCAGGAAATTTCACTTAAATATTTAGAGGCTATTGTGTCGGCTCTGTCGCGCGCGGGGCTTATTGAAAGTCAGCGCGGCAAAAGCGGCGGCTACAGGCTGAACCGCAAGCCCGAGGAATACACCGCCCGCGAGATATTAGAGGTGACCGAGGGCGGGCTTGTACCCGTAAACTGCGCCTGCCTTACAAAGGGCGAGGAGTGCAAGCGCTCGGGGCTTTGCCCGTCACTGCCCGTATGGCAAAAGCTTGATAAGCTTATATACGATTATCTTGACAGCGTATCACTTTCCGACCTGATTTCAAAATGACATAATTTCTGAATTTTTTGCTGCAAGGCGGTGCGATAGAATGAAAAAATCGACATTACCTAAAATAATTATAATAATAGCTGCGCCGATTCTGGTTTTAATTTTGGCTGCGGCTGCATTTTTGTCGATACCCTATGTAAAATGCAATAGCTTAATAGTTTCCGCAAACAATACCGTTATTGACGATTCCTTTGATGAGGACGAGACATTTATTTCAAAAAGAGACTATGAAAAGTTGGTCGTTGTGCCTAAGGAAGAAATTAACGAGGATAATTACATAAAAGTAAAAACCTCCAACAGAATTAAGCTTTCAGCGCTAAACCGAATGACGATTAAGTGTAAAATTCGTGCTGATGTGCAAGACTATGACGCCTTTGAAAAGAAAAACGAATACAAGGGCGAGGTTTCGGTAGCCTTTGCTTTTCGTGATTTCAAGTGGCAGGTAACATCTGTTCAGTGTGATTGAGGACTTTATAATATGGAAATTAAACTTGGCTATTTTACAAATGATTTAATACTTTGTAGGGGCGAAAACAGCAAATCAACCGTTGAGCTGGCGGGTATAAATCCCGATGAAATTATAAAAGAAGAATTATTGCAAAAAATAATTGTATGCGGCGCTCGCACAGAAGAAATGGAAACCGCAAAAAACAAAATAATGTATGTGCTGTTAAGCCTGATTTTTGAAAATAAAGGAATTTTTGAAGACCCGCTCAGAGCGATTGAAATTATATACAGTGATTTCGGCTGCCCGAAAGCTATTGAAGGGCTTGTGCGTTATATGCCGGCAGAAAGCAAAGAAACGGTGTGCACAGAAGAACAAATATACAAGGATTGGGAAAAGTATTTGTCTGAACAAAAGCATTATTTTGCGGCAGAATAAGCATATATTTTTATTTTTCAAATTCCTATTGACTTTGTAGGAATTATATGTTAGAATAAAGTCACAAAGAAAAAGGGAAGTGAGCGATAAATGAAAGTTTACGCGGATAATGCCGCAACAACCAGAATAAGCGACACGGCTTTTGACGCTATGGCTCCGTATTTTAAGGAGCTTTACGGCAACCCGTCAAGCCTTTATACGTTAGGTCAGTTATCGCAGGAGGCTTTGTATTCCGCCCGTGAAACGGTTGCAAAATGCCTTAATTGCGATATGAAGGAAATTACATTTACCTCGGGCGGGAGTGAGGCTGATAATCAGGCTATACTCACAGGCGCGTATTTGGGCGCGGCAAAGGGTAAAAAGCACATAATATCCTCGGCTTTTGAGCATCACGCCGTTTTGCACACGCTTGAAAAGCTCGAAAAGCAGGGCTTTGAGGTAACTTTATTACCCGTTCATTCGGACGGCTTTGTGCGTGTTGATGAGCTTGAAAACGCAATAAGGGAAGATACGGCGCTTGTTACCATAATGTTTGCAAACAACGAAATAGGCACTGTTCAGCCCATTCGCGAAATAGGCGAGGTATGTCATAAAAAGGGCGTGCTTTTCCACACCGACGCAGTTCAGGCGGCGGGGCATATTAAAATAGACGTTAAAGAGCAGAATATTGATATGCTTTCACTTTCGGCACATAAATTCCACGGGCCGAAAGGCGCGGGCGTGCTTTACGCCAAAAAGGGTATTAAGCTGTATACTCTTATTGAGGGCGGCGCGCAGGAGCGCGGCAAACGCGCAGGAACAGAGAACGTGCCCGCAATAGTGGGTATGGCGGCGGCACTGAAATGCGCAACCGAAAATCTTGATAAAAACTTTGAATATGTAAAAGCGCTGCGTGATAAAATAGCCGAGGGGCTGTCGCATATTCCTCATTCAAAAATAAACGGCGATATAAACAGAGGGCTTGCGGGCACGCTTAATATGTGCTTTGAAGGAATTGAGGGCGAATCACTCTTGCTGTTGCTTGACGACAGGGGAATTTCCGCATCGTCAGGCTCTGCCTGCACATCGGGCTCGCTTGACCCGAGCCATGTTTTGCTGGCGCTGGGGCTGCCGCACGAAGTAGCGCACGGGTCGCTCAGAATTTCGCTTTCGGAATACAATACCGAGGCGGAAGCGGAGCATATTATAAAGGAGGTTCCGCAGGTGGTTGAATATTTGCGTTCAATGTCGCCTGTTTGGAAGGATTTACAGGAAGGGAAGAAGCAATATGTTATACAGTGAAAAGGTAATGGATCATTTCAGAAACCCGCGCAATCTCGGCACAATTGAAAATGCCGACGCAGTGGGCGAGGTAGGCAACGCGAAATGCGGCGATATAATGAAAATGTATTTGAAAATTGATGACGGCATTATTACCGACGTTAAATTCAATACATTCGGCTGCGGCTCGGCTATTGCCACCAGCTCCATGGCGACCGAAATGATAAAGGGCAAGCCCGTGACAGAGGCGTTAAAGCTCTCAAATAAGGCGGTTGTAGAGGCGCTCGACGGTCTGCCGGCGCACAAGATACATTGCTCTGTTTTGGCGGAGGAAGCAGTAAAGGCGGCGCTGTTTGATTATTACAACCGTCACCCCGAGCTTGAAAAGCCCGAGGGACTGCCCGATTGCGCAGAATGTCACGGCGGATGCTGCTCCTGCAAATAATTATATCTGCCGAGTTTAATTCAGCATTTTTCCGAAAATTCGACGGTTTGTTATTACAATATTGACAAAACACTGATAATGTAATATAATAGTGGCATATCAACGAATTGATTTTCGGAGGATAAATAATGCAAATTAAAAAACTTACGGCAGTAATTGCCATAGCATTTCTTATAGTTTTTAGTTTTGTCGGTTGTAAGAATAAAGGCAATACCTCGTCTGACTCATCAGGCACGGTAAGCAGTAAACCGTCGGTCAGCTCGGATGATACTCCTGTCAGCTCGGATGATACTCCTGTCAGCTCGGATTCTTCCACTGTCAGCAGCGATGTTTCTTCCGTTGCTTCAAAGCCGCATAATAATGTGAGCAGCGAACCACGCAGTGATTCAAGCAGCGAACCGCATAAGCACGCATATAAAATTACCAGAGTTAATCCTACCTGTACCGAAGACGGCTACACTCTTTATGAATGTAGCTGCGGGCGGTGGTATACCGAAAAGGGTAAGAAAAAAACCGGTCACAAATGGGGCGACTGGAAAGAATCGGTAATTGCTACCGCATTTGATGAGGGTAAAAAAGAGCGTATCTGCACTGTATGCGGTAATAAAGAAACAAAAACGGTAGAAAAGCTTAAACCCGATGAGCTTGAAAAGGAACTGCTTAAGCTTATAAACGAAGCCCGTACAGAAGCTAAAATTGCAATGCTTGAGCTGCCGAGTGATGAAAACGCGGCTAAGCTGGCTGAATATTTAGCTTTGGGCAAAACCGACGAATATGAGGCAGAACTTGCCAAGCTGAACGCAGAGCACAGCGGCAAGTGCCAGATAAGCGGAAATGATACTGCGCAAAAGGCATTTGAGGCATTGCAAGCTGATGAAAACCATAAAAAAGATATTCTCGGCAGCGAGTATAAATGGATTTCGCTTAAAACGATTGTAGATGGCGAAAACATCCATTGGGCTTTGGTGCTTTGGGGCTGAAATATTACATTATACAAAACAGGTGAAGAACCGTAAAAGTTTCTTCGTCTGTTTTTTTTATGCCTAAAATGCCCGAGTTATAGTTAAAATTTATAACTCACTATTTTTATAGGATATTGGACAAAACGGAAATTTTGTAGTATACTAACGTCAACGAAACAAAAAGGAGCTGAAAACCGTGATAAAAACAAAATGCGGATATGGGTTAATATCGCGGGCAAAAAGCGCTGCGGCAACCCGATGTACGGATTTCCGAATGTGAAACTTGTAATTCATACGCAATACTTCATATAAAAAGAATTTGAAAGGTAGATTTAAAATGAAAAAAATATTTGCAGTATTATTAACAGCGGCACTTTTGGTTACGGCCTTTGCGGGCTGCGGCAGCAAGGACAGCGGCTCGGTTACCATTGCGGTGCCGAACGACGCGACAAACGAGGCTCGCGCACTTCTCTTACTTGAAGCAAAAGGATACATTAAGCTTAAGGACGGTGCAACAATCACCGCCACGGTAAACGATATTGCCGAAAACCCCCACAACATCAAGTTCCAGGAAATAGAGGCGGCTCAGCTTCCCAACGCGCTTAAGGATGTTGATTACGCAGTTATCAATTCCAACTACGCAATTGAGGCAAAACTCAACCCCGTAAAGGATTCGCTTGCGATTGAGGGCTCATCCTCCGCTTACAGCAATATTTTAGCGGTTAAAGAGGGCAAGGAAAAGACCGACGCGATAAAGGCACTCAAAGCCGCGCTTGAAAGCAAAGAGGTTGCAGATTTCATTGCCGATAAGTACAACGGCTCGGTTGTAAGCGTTGTTGAAAATCCCGGCGACGGCTATGATTCATCGGTAGATTACGATAAACTTTCCGGTACGAAAATCACGGTTGCGGCTTCGCCCACACCCCATGCAGAAATACTTGCGGTTGCTAAGAAAATTCTTGAGAAAAAGAATATAACGCTTGACGTTAAGGAATTTACCGATTACGTTCAGCCGAATAACGTTGTTGACAGCGGCGAAATTGACGCTAACTACTTCCAGCACCTGCCTTACCTTGAAAACTTCAATAAAGAGAACGGCACAAAGGTGGTTTCGGTTGCGGCTATCCACGTTGAGCCTATGGGTCTTTACGGCGGTAAGCAGTCAAGCCTTGACGCCATTGAAAAATAACTGATAAAATTTACTGTAACGCTGTCCGCAAACGCGGTCGGCGTTACAGTTGTGTTATATAAACGGAGAAAACAATGATAGAAATAAAACACCTTTCTAAAACCTTCGGCGTATCGGGCGGTACGGTTGACGCGCTGAAGGATATAACGCTTACAATACCCGACGGCGAGATATACGGCATTATAGGTATGAGCGGTGCGGGCAAAAGCACGCTTGTGCGCTGCATAAATATGCTTGAACGCCCGACTGCGGGCGATATTTTGATAGACGGCAAAAGCATGACCGAATTATCGCAAAAGGAACTCAGGGAAAAGCGCAGAGATATTACAATGATATTTCAGGGCTTTAACCTGCTTATGCAGCGGAATTGCCTTAAAAACGTATGCTTTCCGCTTGAATTGGCGGGCGTAAAAAAGGCTGAGGCGGAAAAGCGTGCCGCAGAGCTTTTGGAGCTTGTAGGGCTGGGGGATAAGTTTAAAAGCTACCCCGCGCAGTTATCCGGCGGTCAGCAGCAGCGCGTAGCCATTGCCCGCGCGCTTGCAACACACCCGAAAATTCTGCTTTGCGATGAGGCTACAAGCGCGCTTGATCCGCAAACCACGCAATCCATACTTTCGCTTATCCGCGATATACATGATAGATTAGGCATTACCGTTATTATAATAACCCACCAGATGAGCGTTGTTGAGCAGATTTGCACCCGCGTTGCCATACTTGACGGCGGAGAGGTTGCCGAAGAGGGCGCGGTGAGCGGTGTTTTCTCATCGCCCAAATCTGAGGCGGCAAAGCGCCTGGTTTACCCTGAGGGTTACCAAAACCCGGTTATGAGCGGGGAGGACGGCGCGGTCATACGCGTTGTGTTTAACGGCGCAAACGCCACCGAAACGCCGCTTATAGCGAAAATGGCTATGGAGGAAAATATTGCCGCGAGTATTCTTTCGGCGTCTACCCGCAGCATAGGCGATAAGGCATACGGCAATATGCTGCTGGGTATTTCAGGCGGCAAGGAGCAAACGCAAAGGGCACTTGATTACCTCGGCAGTATTCCCGATATATTTGTAGAGGAGGTAAAGCAGTAATGAGCAGCTTTTTTGCGTCCGAAGAATTTACAACGGCTATGGATATACTTAAAAATCAGTTTCCGCTTGCCATTTGGGAAACCGTGTATGTAACGGTGCTTTCCACGTTTTTTGCGGCGGTTATCGGCTTGCCGCTCGGCATATTGCTTGTGGCGGGGGAAAACGGAAAAATTCTGCGTGTGCCTAAAGGCATTTTGCATTTTTTAAATGTTTTAATTAACCTTTTGCGCTCGGTGCCGTTCCTCATACTTATGATAATGGTTTTCCCGCTTACCCGCCTTATAGTAGGCACGGTGGTAGGCACGCCCGCTACGGTAGTACCGCTTGTTATTGCGGCTTTTCCGTTTATCGCGCGCCTTGTTGAAAGCAGTATGAGAGAGATTAACCCTAATATCATTGAAACCGCGCAGAGTATGGGTGCTTCGCCGTTCCAGATAATCGTAAAGGTTATGATACCCGAAAGCGTACCCTCGCTTATATCCGACGCTACGCTTGCAATAACAACCGTTCTCGGTTACTCTGCAATGAGCGGTATTATCGGCGGCGGCGGACTCGGCAAAATAGCCATTAACTACGGCTATTACAGATATAAATATCTTGTAATGATTTTTGCCGTTGTCTTTCTTATAGTTCTGGTACAGCTTTTCCAGAGCATAGGCACACGCCTTGCAACCCGCTGTGATAAAAGAATTAAGGCTTGATTTGGGTATTTAAGTTTTTTGCTGCGTTTTACTTTTCTGACAACCCCTTCGTCTTTATAGAATGTAAATCCACCTCCTACTTACAAAGAGAAGGTGGATTTTTGTTTAATTTTTTTGTTGAAAAAATGTAAAAATTGTGTATAATTATTTTAAGGAGGGAACTTTATGATAAAGAGGATTATAATTATTTCTGTTGCGGCTTTGGTTGCGGTCTCATTATCGCTGGGGGCGATATTTCTTTTACCGAAATATTTCAGAAACACCTCACACGTCAGCGTAAAAAAGAACGATACGGTATCCGGCAGTCAGGTAAGCAAGGCGGACAGCACCGTTGCGGAAAGTACCGCGGAGGAAAGCAGTCAGCCGTCTGCCTCAAGGGTTCAGTCATCTCAAAAAAAGCAGGGGGAGCAGGCTGCCTCAGCAAAAGCGTCACAGCAAAGCAGCGCGGCTGTGAAGTCGGTACGCCCTGAAAAGGTGACAAAGCTTTTCAAGCCGGCTAAGGAGACGATATGCAGCAGCACCGACCTTGCGGAAAAAGAGTTTTTTGACAGCCAAAGCGGAAAAACCCTGCCATACAGAATTTATATACCGAAAAATATCCAAAAAGGCAAGAAAACGCCGATTCTGTTCCTTTTGCACGGCGCAGGAGAGCGTGGGGCTGATAACTTCGCGCAAATCCGTAATTTCAAGGGTATGTTCAACGCTGCGGGCGATATTATATCGGGCAGCATAATATTAGCACCGCAATGTCCCACTAACGGCTGGTGGAGCCTCGATGAAGGCTACGGTGATGAAAACGGCTGGCTCGGCGCCGCATTGCGGCTTTTGAAAAGCGTTAAAAGCGAATATGGGGGAGACCCCGACAGAATATATATAACAGGGCTTTCAATGGGCGGAATAGCCACATGGTCGCTTATAGACAGATACCCCGAGCAATTTGCGGCGGCAGTTCCGGTGTGCGGTAGAGGCAATTCCTATTCTGCGTATAACCTGACAGGTATTCCGATAAAAATATACCACGGTACGGCTGATACCACAATAGGCTGCGGCGCCTCGGATGAGATGTATAACGCGATTTTAAACGCGGGCGGGAAGATGGTAGATTATAAAAGGCTTTACGGTGTGGGGCATAATGCCTGGGACGCGGCTTACTCCGACCGCGATATGTTCTGCTGGATGTTTTCGCAGACGAAAACCAAAGCCCGCACGGGGGACGACAGCTATACCTATAAGGAAAAAATAAAGCTTGTTTCTCCGCAAAATACCGAAATTTTCAGTGAAAATGATATTGACTTTTATATGTTGGAATCATCAGACGACGGCGGTTACAGTATAGTAGCGTCGCTTAATTACGGCGTTTATGATGTTCTGCGTGAGGCATATGAGAAAAATAACGGCAAGGTATTCACCGTTTATTATTACGGGAAAAAGCTTTACACCTTTATACCCGGGTCAGAGCCGAGCTGTGAGGAATTCGTTTTTGCAAGCTCTGTGACCGATTACTTGGAGGAATTAAGAAATTATTGAAAAGAAAAAGTGCTCACTATCTGCAAAGCAGGTAAATGAGCACTTTTTATGCTTAATTATTTTGCGCTGTAATCAGTGCAGCTTAACCTCGCTCCAGAGCTTTTCGTAGTAGGTTCTGGTGTCGGTATCAATATCGTGGTAATATTGCACCTTTGGCATAGCAGTCTCGGCGGGGTAGAGTACCTCGTTCTGATAATAGCAGTAATCCTTATTGTTTACTACCGCCGTGTTGGGGGATGCATAGCCTAAACATTCGGCGTTAGCCGTTGCAACGTCGGGCTCCAGCAGGAAGTTTATATACATAAGCGCCGCCTCAACGTTTTTGGCGTTTTTAGGAATACAAATTGAATCAACAAAAATATTCGTACCCTCTTCGGGGTAGAAGAATTTAAGGTCTTTATTAACATCCATCATTGTAAGGCAGTCGCCCGCATAATAGGGGGCAATTGACGCTTCGCCCGTTTCCATTTTGCTGAAAACCTCGTCCATAACATAATCCTGAAGATTATTTTTTCCCGTTTTAAGCAGCTCGGCGGCAGCGTCCCAATCAGCCTTGTTTGTGGTGTTGAGATCCTGCCCCAAAATCATCTGCGCGGTCATAAACGCGTCGCGCGGGTTATCAAAATTAAGCGCCATATCCTTATATTTCGGATCCCAAAGCACATTCCACGAGTGCTTTATATTCGCTCCCGTAAGCTTTTCGTTATAAACGATACCAACCATACCAACATTATAGGGAACGCTGTATTCATCCTTTTCATCAAAGAAAAGCCCTTTGTACTTAGAATCAATAAGGTCGTAGTTTGAAATTTTAGAGGTGTCAATTTTTTGCAGCATATCTTCATTTATAAGGCGCTCTATCATATAATCGGAGGGGATTATAACATCATAGCTTACTCCCGCGCTTTTAATTTGAGAATACATAGTTTCGTTGCTTACGTAGGTTAAGTATTTAACCTTAATTCCGGTGAGCTTTTCAAATTCCTTGTTTGTATCCATAGAGTCGTCTTCGCCGTTTGAAATATATTCGCCCCAGTTGTAAACCGTGAGGGTTGTGCCTTTAAGGCTCTGGTCGAATTTTGCGCGGAGGTTAAGTTCCTTATATTTGTATCCGCAGCCCGTAAGCGCGGCGGAGAGTGTAATTACAAGCGTTATTATTAAAGCAATTGTCTTTTTCATTTATCTAAATCCTTTCTTTCGTTTGTGATTTCTTTTCAGATTTTGTTTGCAGTACATTATAAAGTATTAACAGCACAAACACCGTTATGAATATAAGGGTGGAAAGCGCGTATGCGTCGGGTTTTACCGTCTTTTTCGTCATAGAGTATATCACTATCGGCAGGGTCTGGTAATGCCCGCAGGTGAAATAGCTTATAACAAAATCATCGAGTGACAGTGTGAACGCCATTATAAACCCGGTAATAATTCCCGTGGAAATTGAGGGCAGCATTACCTTGAAAAACGCCTTTACGGGCGTACAGCCGAGGTCCATAGCCGCCTCGGGTAAATTCGGGTCGGTCTGCTTTAATTTCGGAATTACCGAAAGAATAACATAGGGCAGGTTAAAGGTGATATGGGAAATAAGCACCGTTAAAAACCCGAGGGACTCGGAAAGCCCCAAAAGCTTGCCGATAAATATAAACAGCAGCATAAGGGAAATGCCCGTAACAATATCGGCGTTCATCATAGGTATTTGCGTGACCGACATTATGATTTTTTTAGGCATCTTGCGCCTTATTGCCGTAATGCCAACCGCCGCCGCCGTGCCGAGCACGGTAGATATTAAGGCGGAGGACACCGCAATTATTAGGGTGTGCTGCAGTGCGCTCATCATTGCGGTATCAGATGTAAGCCCCGCGTACCAACGGGTGGAAAAGCCGTTCATTACCCACACGCTGCCGCTGCCGTTGAATGAAAAAATAACCATAACCGCAACGGGGGCGTAGAGGAATAAAATAATAAGCGCCACATAAATTCGGGAGAGTATTTTCACATTAACACACCTCCGTCGTCGCTGTCAGAGAACCTGTTCATTATAAACAGACATATCAGTATCATAACCATAAGCACCATAGATATTGCCGAGGCGATATTGTAATGCTCGGGGCCTGAATTGAAGAAATATTCAATCGTATCGCCTATAAGCATTGTTTTGGTGCCGCCGAGCTTTTGCGAAATGTAAAACGTGCTGACAGACGGCACAAACACCATGGTAATGCCCGAAATAACGCCCGGCTTTGTAAGCGGGAAAATCACCCTTTTAAACTTGGTAAACGAGTTTGAGCCTAGGTCCTCGGCTGCTTCCAAAAGCGATTTATCCAGCTTTGACATAACAGAGTAAATGGGCAAAATCATATACGGAATATAATCGTACACCATGCCGAGGATTACGGCGCCGGGGGTTAAAAGCAGCTTTATGGGCTTATCAATAAGCCCGATTTTCTGCAAAAACGTGTTTATAAGCCCCGTGTTTGAAAGTATGGTTATCCATGAATAGGTGCGTATGAGGAAGTTCATCCACATGGGAATCATTACTATCATAAACAGCATACGCTGCGAGGATATTTTAAGCTTCGTCATAAAATACGCCATGGGGTATGCAAGCAGCAGCGTTATAACGGTGGAAACCGCGGCGTAGAGTATGGAAATTCCGAACGCTTTTTTATATTTGCCTATTGCCGTAATATTAGCGAGGGTAAAAACGCCGTTATTATCGGTAAGGGCGAAATAAAACATTATAACAAGCGGCACAATTATAAATATAGCCGACCAAACAATGTAGGGGGAGGCTACTAATTTGTTGCCGAAGGATTTTTTGTTCACGGCTATTCCTCCTCGATAACGTCGGAGAGGTGGTCAATTTCCTCACTGTAGGAGGAATAATCGCCGTAAAGTCCCGAATATTTCGATTTTTTCATAATGTGAATGGCGTCGGGCTCAATGAAAAGCCCCACGTTATCGCCCACAAAATGCTCGTCGGTGGTTTGTATCATCCACTTAAAGCCGCCTATATCCACTATTATTTCATAGTGCACACCGAGGAACGCAACCGAAGTTACCGTGCCTGTAAGCATACCCTTTTCGGGGGGAACAATGTCCACGTCCTCGGGGCGGACTACAACGTCTACCGCCTCGTTTGCGGCAAAGCCTTTATCAAGGCAGTCAAACCGAGCGCCTGAAAACTCAACGTAGAGGTCGCGCAGCATAACGCCGTCTACTATATTCGATTCGCCTATAAAGTCAGCCACAAAGGCGTTCTGCGGCTCGTTGTAAATATCCTGCGGAGTGCCTACCTGCTGAATTTTGCCGCCGTCCATTACCACCACGCGGTCGGACATGGTAAGCGCCTCTTCCTGGTCGTGCGTTACAAAAACAAAGGTAATCCCCAGTTGCTGTTGAATTTTTTTAAGCTCCTTTTGCATATCCTTGCGGAGTTTAAGGTCAAGCGCGGCAAGCGGCTCGTCAAGCAGCAATACTTTCGGGTGATTCGCAATGGCGCGGGCAATAGCCACACGCTGCTGCTGACCGCCCGAAAGGGTATCAATATGCCTTTTTTCAAGCCCCGTAAGGTTTACAAGGCGCAGCATTTCGGCAACCTTTTCCTTTATCTCTTTTTCGGGGCGTTTTTTAACCCGCAGCCCGAAAGCAATGTTTTCATACACATTAAGGTGCGGAAACAGTGCATAACGCTGAAAAATGGTGTTAACCTGACGCTTATACGCCGGAACACCATTTATTTTTTTGCCCTCAAACAAAATCTCGCCGCCATCCGGCTCTAAAAAGCCGGCTATAAGCCGCAGGGTGGTGGTTTTACCGCAACCGGAGGGACCCAGCAGAGTTATAAACTCTTTATCCTTAATTTCAAGGTCAAGCCCGTCCAAAACCTGCTCGCCGTCAAAAGCGACCGAAATGTTTTTAAGCTCCACAATATTTTCTTTTTCCATAAAGCATCCCCCTTTGTCTGGGCTGATGAAAGCCAAGCCGGTAACGGTCTCGTTGCTGATTTTTCCATACGGACTTGCGTTCATTTTTTGAAATACATAAGTATGTCTGCAAATTCACGCTTCATCGAATGAAAAAAATCAGCTAACAGAGACTCCGTGACCTGATATTCAAGAAAATCGCAGTTTGGGTGAAGTCGAGGAATGCAGTAATACTTAAAGTATTACAAATGACAAGACAAGACCAAGCAAGATTTTCTGAATATCAGGCGTTACAGGATTGGCTTTTATTAGCCCTGCACCAAGTGCCGACACAAGAATAATTTTCCCCGTGCGATACCCGCAGATTCTTCGTAATATGCCCTGAACAAAGGGTTTTTCATAGTTTTCAAAGGCCCTCTGACCCGAAACTACGGCATAAAATCTGAACCTGCTCTCTACACAGATGCTTAAACATATTTTGTTTAATGTCTAACTAAGTATTGACTATACTATTAAAACGCTAAAATGTCAAGTATTTTTTGCGTTTTTTCTACATTTTTCTGCCGTATTTTATGCCTTAAATTTTATTGCCTTTAAAATGCTCGTTTTTTCTCGCGTATACTCGCATATGCTCACTTTTTGTTGTTTGAAAATTTTATAGGAAAACTTAGCTCCCTTTGGCGGGGCAACCTATTTATTTTGCATACCAATAAATTCTTGAAGTATTAAAAAAAATATGATATAATACTTTATTATGGAATAGTAAAGGTGGGCGGACGGTGCGTATTTTGGGAATAGACCCCGGCTATGCCACAATAGGCTACGGAATAATAGATTATTTTCGCGGCAGATTTTCGGTTGTAGGCTTCGGAGCGATAACCACAAAGGCGGGTCTGCCTTTTGAAATCAGGCTTCGCGATATATACGACGATATGAATACGGTAATAGAAAAATATAAGCCCGACGATATGTCGATAGAAAAGCTTTATTTCAATACCAACTCCACCACGGCAATTGACGTAGCGCAGGCAAGGGGAGTAATAGTGCTTTCTGCCGCGCAAAACGGGCTTAATATATCGGAGTACACCCCCTTGCAGGTAAAGCAGGCTATAACCGGCTACGGCAGGGCGGAAAAACGGCAGGTAATGGAAATGATTAAGAGCTTTTTAAACCTTGAAAAGGTGCCGAAGCCCGACGACACCGCCGATGCGCTTGCGCTTGCGGTTTGCCATGCAAATTATTCGGGTACGGATTATTCACGATTATATAAGGAGGCGGGCAGATGATTGCGTCTTTAAGAGGAAAGCTGATATATACCGACAATACCTCGGCGGTGGTAGAGTGCGGCGGCGTGGGTCTTCGCTGCACCGTTACGAAAAACACGCTTTACCGCCTGCCGCCAAAGGGCAGCGAGGTATTTTTATACACGCATTTGGCGGTGCGCGAGGATTCGCTCGACCTTTACGGCTTTGAGAGCGAGGCGGAGCTTAACGCCTTTAAGCTGATAACCTCGGTAAACGGAGTGGGCGCAAAGCTGGGCATTGCCATTCTTTCGGAATTTGAGGCTGACAGGCTCACCGTTTACATTGCAAGCGGCGACGCAAAGGCGCTTACCGCAGCGGCGGGAGTCGGCATAAAATTAGCGCAGAGAATAGTGCTTGAATTAAAGGATAAGGTGGGCGCCATTGCCGAAGACGGTGAGGATATAAAGGCGATAGGCAACGCCACGGCGCACACAAACTCATCAGAGGCGGTGGTGGCGCTTGTGTCGCTCGGGTATTCGCAGGGCGAAGCGTCTCTCGCCGTGGGCAGGCTCGACCAAACACTTACTGCCGAAGAGCTTATTAAGCAGGCGCTTAAATCCCTTGCAAGGAGGATATAACCCTTGATAGAACAGGAAATGGATTTTGAAAACCGCATTGTAGCCCCCGAGTACGATTATAAAGAGGACGAGACGGAGCTATCCCTGCGCCCTAAAACCCTTAATGAATATATAGGGCAGAAAAAGGCTAAGGAAAATTTGAGCATATACATTAAAGCGGCGCTCGGCAGGCACGAATCGCTCGACCATGTGCTGCTTTACGGTCCTCCGGGACTCGGTAAAACCACCCTCTCGGGAATTATCGCAAAGGAAATGGGCGTAAACCTGCGCGTAACATCGGGCCCCGCAATTGAAAAGCAGGGCGACTTGGTAGCTATACTGACATCTCTTAACGAGGGCGACGTGCTTTTTATTGACGAAATTCACCGCCTGCCGCGAAATGTTGAGGAAATACTTTACCCTGCGATGGAAGATTTCTCGCTCGATATTATCCTCGGTAAAGGTCCCTCGGCGCGGTCTATAAGGCTTGACGTGCCGCATTTTACCCTTGTGGGCGCTACTACGCGCTCGGGGCAGCTTACCGCCCCTTTGCGCGACCGTTTCGGGGTGCTTTTACGCTTAGAGCTTTACACCCCAGAGGAACTTGCGCAGATAATAACCCGCTCGGCGGGAATTTTGGGCATTGAAATAGAAAAAGACGGCGCGCTCGAAATAGCATCGCGCTCGCGCGGAACGCCGCGTATTGCAAACCGCCTGCTTAAACGCGTGCGGGATATTGCGCAGGTTGAATTCCGCGGCGACATTACCGAAGAAGTAGCGCGCGCCGCCCTTGCAAGGTTTGAAATTGACGAATTAGGTCTTGACGATTTCGACCGCAAGATGCTTACAACCATAATAACCAACTACTCGGGCGGACCTGTGGGGCTTGATACCCTTGCCGCCGCGGTAGGTGAGGAAGCAGTAACCATTGAAGATGTTTACGAGCCTTATTTAATGCAGATAGGCTTTTTAACGCGCACTGCGCGCGGCAGGTGCGTTACCGCCTTGGCATACGACCATTTAGGAATTAGGCGGAGCGAAAACGCCGCGCAGCAATCAATTTTTTAAGGAGTGTTTACAATGGGCAGATTATTCGGAACAGACGGCGCAAGAGGTATTGCAAATAAGGAGCTTAACTGTGAGCTTGCCATGAATATAGGCAGAGCGGCGGCTTATGTGCTTACCGAGAAAACCACCGAAAAACCTAAGGTGTTAATAGGAAAAGACACCCGCGTTTCTTCAAATATGCTTGAAATGGCGCTGGCGGCGGGGCTTTGCTCTGTCGGGGCGGACGTTGTGCTTGTGGGCTTTGTGCCTACCCCCGCAATCGCGTATCTTGTAAAGGATAGGGAAGCGGACGCGGGAATTATGATTTCCGCCTCGCACAACCCCTGCGAATATAACGGAATAAAGATATTCGACGGCAACGGTTTTAAGCTGCCCGACGCGCTTGAAGAAGAAATCGAGGCGCTTGTGCTTGACGATATGAGCCCTGTTGAGTTCCCCGTAGGCGGCGACGTGGGCAGCGTTTTCGCGCGCTACGATTATGTTGATTTATATATCGACCACCTTGTGCGGTCTGTAAGAGCCGACCTTACGGGAATGAAAATAGCCATTGACTGCGCTAACGGCTGCGCCTCCTACACCGCCGAAAAATTCTTTAAAAAGCTGGGCGCAGACGTGCATATGATGCACGATAACCCCAACGGCGTTAATATAAACGCGCGCTGCGGCTCAACCCATATGGAGGACCTTATTGACTATGTAAACGGTCACAGCGTTGATTTAGGGTTGGCTTTTGACGGCGACTCCGACCGCTGCTTGGCAGTAGACGAAAACGGCAAGCTGATAGACGGCGACAGAATGATAGCCGTTTTTGCGCTTGATATGAAAAACAAGGGCATTTTAAAGGACGATACCGCCGTGGTAACGGTTATGACCAATATGGGCTTTAAGCGCTTTGCCGAGGAAAACGGCATTACCGTTCTTGAAACCAAGGTGGGCGACCGCTATGTGCTTGAAGAAATGCTGAAACACGACTACAAGATAGGCGGAGAGCAATCGGGGCATATTATATTCAAAAACTTTGCAACCACGGGCGACGGTCAGTTATCGGGCGCAATGCTTGCTTCAATCATTTCGTCCTCGGGCAAGTCAGCTTCCGAAATTGCATCGGTTATGACGGTACTGCCGCAGACCCTTGTAAACATTACCGCGTCACCCGAGCTTAAAGCAAAACTTACAACGGATAAAGATATTATCGGTGCTATTGACGAGGTTAAAAAGACCCTCGGCAAGCGCGGCAGAATACTTGTGCGCGCCTCGGGCACCGAGCCGCTCATACGCGTAATGCTTGAGGGCGACGACATTGTGGAAATTAAGCGCCTTGCAAAACAGGTTGCGAAAGTAATTGAGGGAAAAGCATAAATGAGAACCGTCACGGGATTTGACGATTACGAGCTTATAGACGCAGATGCGGGCGAGCGGCTTGAACGCTGGGGCGATATTATTCTTATCCGCCCCGACCCGCAGATAATATGGTCGGGCAAGCGTGATGATAAGCGCTGGAACGGCGCAAACGCAATATACCACCACTCAAAAAGCGGCGGCGGATATTGGGAAACGCTTAAAAAAGTGCCCGACGTTTGGAGTATTGATTATAAGGGGCTTACCTTCCGCCTGAAGCCTATGGGCTTTAAGCACACGGGGCTTTTCCCCGAGCAGGCGGTAAACTGGGATTTGGCGGCTGAAATCATTAAAAAAGCCGACCGTCAGCTATCGGTATTAAACCTTTTCGCATACACAGGGGGAGCTACCGTCGCCTGCCTTAAGGCGGGGGCTAAAGTGACCCATGTGGACGCCTCAAAGGGTATGGTACAGTGGGCAAAGGAAAACGCGGCGGCAAGCGGGCTTATCGCTAAGCCCGTCCGTTGGCTTGTGGACGATTGCCTTAAATTTGTAAAGCGCGAGGTGCGCCGCGGCAATAAGTACGACGCGGTAATAATGGACCCGCCCTCTTACGGCAGAGGACCCGACGGCGAGGTTTGGAAACTGGAACAGCAATTAACCGAGCTTTTAACAGAGGCGGGCAAGTTGCTCTCAGATAACGCGGAGTTCTTCTTCCTTAATTCCTACACGGGCGGGCTTTCGCCCTCAATACTCAATTACATGGTAAGCCGCTATGTAATAAAAAACCGCCCGGGCGCGGTTGCAACCGATGAAATAGGGCTTTACGTAACCGATAAAAAAATCAGCCTGCCCGCGGGCAATACTACTGTTTGGATAAGAGAAAATGGATAATATAATCGAAGTTAAAAACGTGACCTATGAATATACCGACGAGGAAAAGACCTTTGCCGCGGTAAAAAATTTATCGCTCAATATTGAGCGCGGCAGCTTTACGGTAATTTTGGGTCACAACGGCTCGGGAAAATCCACCCTTGCGAAAATGCTCAACGGCTTAAATAAGCCCACCTCGGGCGACGTGTTTGCCGATGGCATTAACACAAAGGATGAGAAAACCGAAATTGAGGTAAAACGCAAGGTGGGTATGGTTTTTCAAAACCCCGATAATCAGATAATCGCCTCAATTGTGGAAGAAGACGTGGCTTTCGGCCCCGAAAACCTCGGCATACCGCCTAAGGAAATTGAAAAAAGGGTAGAGGACGCGCTAAAAGCCGTTGATATGTGGGAGTTCAGAAAATCCACCCCGCACCATTTATCGGGCGGGCAAAAGCAGCGCATAGCCATAGCGGGAATAATAGCAATGCAGCCCGAGTGCTTGGTGCTGGACGAGCCTACCGCAATGTTAGACCCAAAGGGCAGGGCGGAGATAATATCAACTCTCCACCGTTTGAACCAAGACAAGGGGATAACCGTGGTGCTTATAACCCACTATATGGAGGAGGCGGAAAACGCCGACCGAGTTATAGTGATGAACGACGGCGAAATTATAGCCGACGATAAACCCAAGGTTATTTTTTCGGATGTCGAGCGCCTGAAAAAAGTGGGGCTTGACGTACCGCAGACCGCCGAGCTTTTGTATAATTTAAAGAAAAACGGCTTTGCGGTTGATACCCACGCGCTTTCTATAAAAGAAGCAGCCGAGCAGATAATATCGGCGCTTCATTCGGAGGAAAAGTAGTTTGTCAGTTTTAGAGGTAAAAAATCTTACCCACACCTATGACGGAAATACACCGTTTGTAAACGACGCGGTTAAAAACGTTTCGTTTACCGCCGAAAAGGGCGAAATATTAGGTATTATCGGTCATACGGGGTCGGGCAAATCAACCCTTGTGCAGCACCTTAACGGGCTGCTTAAACCCACTTCGGGCGAGATACTGGTTGATGATAAAAACATATGGGAAAACCCGAAAGAAATACGCAAAATACGCTCTAAGGTGGGGCTTGTGTTCCAGTACCCCGAATATCAGCTTTTTGAAGAAACCGTGTTTAAAGACGTTTCTTTCGGCCCCGCAAATATGGGGCTTTCGGGCGAGGAGCTTGAAAAAAGGGTGCTTGATACCTGCCGACTTGTGGGTATTCGCGATGAGTATCTTCAAAAATCCCCCTTTGATTTATCGGGCGGGGAAAAGCGGCGCGTGGCTATTGCGGGCGTTATGGCAATGCGCCCCGAAATAATCGTGTTCGATGAGCCGACTGCCGGGCTTGACCCCAAAGGCCGCGAGGACGTTATGAAAATAATATTCGATTACCGCGCCGCTGCCTCTGCCACCGTTATTGTAATATCCCACAGCATGGAGGATATGGCGGTACTGGCGGATAAGCTGCTGGTTATGAACAAGGGCAGCCTGTTTATGTTTGATACTACGGAAAACGTCTTTAAAAACGGCGATAAGCTGCGCGAAATAGGCTTAAACGTTCCTATTGTCACCCGCGTTTTTTATGAGCTTAAAGCCGCGGGGCTCTGCGTGCCGGACGATGTTTTCACGGTGGAACGCGCCGTAAAGGTGTTAGCTGATATGAAAGCGAGGGCGCGCAATGCTTAAGGATATTACTTTCGGTCAGTATTATGAGGGGCGCTCGGTTATTCACAAAACCGACCCGCGCGTTAAAATATTGCTTATGATACTGTTTATAGTATTTGTTTTTCTGGCAAAAAACGCCTTTGCGCTTGCCTTTGCGGGGGTATCTGTACTTGCGGTTATGCTTATTTCCCGCGTGCCGCTGCGGCTTTACCTTAAAAACATAAAGGCTATTTTGCCCGTGCTTATTTTCACGGCGATTATAAACGTTTTTTACGGCGAGGGCGAAACGCTTGTGCGCCTTTGGAAACTGACGATTACTACGGGTGGCGTTTACCGCGCGCTCTTTATGGCGGCGAGAATTATAATGCTTATATTCATAAGCGGGGCGCTGACTTACACCACAACGCCTAACGATTTGACCGACGCTATAGAAAGACTGCTTTCGCCCCTTAAATTTATAGGGCTTAAAAACGCGGTGCATACCCTTGCCATGATGATGACCATTGCTTTAAGGTTTATACCCACGCTTATAGAAGAGGCGGAAAAGATAATGAACGCGCAAAAGGCGAGGGGAGCCGACCTTGAAAACGGAAAGCTGAAAGACAGAGTAAAAGCCCTAATACCTATTTTAATACCGCTTTTAATTTCGGCGGTGCGCAGGGCTTACGAGCTTGCCGAGGCTATGGAGTGCCGCTGCTACAACGGCGGCGAGGGCAGAACCCGCATGAAACAAATGCACCTTAAATCCTGCGACCTTTGGGTATCGCTTGCGTCCGCCGCTATGTGCGGCGGGGTAATAGCCCTTAACATACTTTTATAGAAAGGTAAGACGGCTGTGAAACGAATGTTGCTTACAATCGCATATGACGGTACGGCGTTTCACGGCTGGCAGGTGCAGCCTAACGGCATAACCGTGCAGGAAACGCTGCAAAACGCGCTTGAAAAGCTGCTCGGCACCCGCCCCGCGGTCACGGGGTGCAGCCGTACCGACGCGGGCGTTCACGCGCGGGAGTTTTGCTGCCACTTTGACTGCGAAGAAAAATTTCCTGAAAACGCCTTTTTGCGGGGACTTGATTCCCTTTTGCCGCCCGACATTGCGGTGAAAAATGTAAAAAAAGTTGCAAATGACTTTCACGCGCGGTATAATGCCTGTGGCAAGACCTACGCTTATTACATTTTAAACAGCCAAAAAAGAGACCCCTTTTTATCGCGCTACTCGTGGCAGATTGAAAGGCCGCTTGATTTGGAGAAGATAAACCGCTTTTGCGGGCAGATTACAGGCGAGCATGATTTTTATGCCTTTTCTTCATCGGGCAGGTCGGTAGAGGATACCGTGAGGTGCGTCAGCTTTTGCAAAGCGGAGCGGCAGGGCGATATGATAATACTTAAAATCACCGCGAACGGCTTTCTTTACAATATGGTGCGGATAATCGTCGGAACAGCCGTAGCAATATCAGACGGGCGGTGTTTATTACCGCAAGACAGCCGCATTTTTGAAGAAAAAAAGCGCGAGCTTGCGGGAGATACCGCGCCGCCGCAGGGCTTGTTTCTTGAAAAAATTATATATCCGGGGGATGAAAATGCCTGAATACAGAAAAAAGCGGGTAAACCGCTTTAAGCCGGCGCCGCGCCGCAAAAAAAAGCCGATAGAAGCGGCGGAAGACATTAAAATGTCCCCGACCGAAGGGCGCGGCAAAAAAACCGAAAAAGCGGCAAAAGAAGAAAATAACGAAATACCGCTGCGCGTTGTAAACGGCAAAAAGCTGGAAAGACGGCGCAAAACCAAAATTTTTGTTTCCGCGGCGGCAATTATATCCCTTATTTTAACGGTTATACACATTATTTTGCCCGTAGGCATTACGGAAAACCTTGAAAATCTTGTTTCGCTCATAGGCAACGGCTCATACCCCATAAACCTTGAAAGCAGCGATACGCTGAACACTGTATCCCGCGGGATGTACTACTATGTTTTAACCGATACGCGGCTTAACGCCTTTACAAACGGCGGCAAGGAGATATATTCGCACTCCCACGGCTTTGAAAGCCCCGTATTAAAAACCTCGGCTACCAGAGCCATGGTGTTCGACCAAGGGGGAAACGAAGCGTATATATACAATTTAAAGGAGCAAAAGCAGAGCCTTAAAACGGATACGGAAATTATTAACGCCGCAATATCCGATTCGGGCGTATACGCCGTAATAACCCGCTCGGAATCCTATGCCTCGGTAGTAACCGTTTACTCAAGGGGCGGCAAAAAGATATACACATGGTATTCTTCATCCGATACGGTGAACAACGTAGCAATAGCGCCGAACGGCAAAAAAATTGCAATAACGGCGTTTAATGCGGCAAACGGTAAGTTTAATTCAAAAATTTGTATTCTTAATTTCAATTCGGCAAACCCAATAAACACCGTGAATATTGAGGGCGGACCCATAATGACCCTTGAAAGTTTTCACCGCGCGGGCTTTATTGCCGCAACCGAAAATAAGCTTTATTTTACCGATTGGTCGGGCAAGGGCAGCAGTGAATATAAAAATGACTACACGTTATCCTGTCTGCGCCCGGGTGCGGGCGGCACGGTTGCCGTTTTCAACCGCGAAAGCGACCGCGCCGATAACCGGATAGTGCTTTTCGGCACAAAGGGTCAGCAGAAAAAGGAATTTGAATTTAAAGGGACGGTAAGTGATATTGCGGTATCAGGCGGGCATATTTATTGTATTAGCGATACCGAGGTATTTCTTTACGGCAGCGACGGCAAGCTCTTGCGCAAAGCCGAGTGCGGATTCGGCGGCGTAAATATAGCGCCGCTCGGCAGAACCTTGGCGGCGGTAATTACCGATAACCGCATTGATAAAATTCAGCTTGAACAAAAATAAAAAGGAGAGAACAGTATGAACTTTTTACTTGACCTTATTGTTTTGGCAATTATAGCGGCAGTGGCTTTAATTTCGGCAAGGCGCGGTTTTGTGCGCGTGGCTATTGAATTGGTGGGCTTTATAGCCGCAATTTTCATAACGTTTACAATAAGTACACCATTGGCAAGCCTTACATATGATAAAATAATAGAGCCGCCTATTGTTTCCTCGGTGAGCAAGGCGACCGGCGACAGCGTTACCCAGATTACCGACGATACCTGGAACGCTCTGCCCGAATTTATAAGAAAATATTCCGAAAGCGCGGGCTTTTCAAAGGAAAGCATAAACAAGAGCATTAACGATAATATTGGCAGCGGCGCCGAAAGCGCGGCAAAAGCCGCCTCGCAGGGCGTTGTAAAGCCGATTGTCGCAAAGCTGCTTGCGGTTTTGTACGGCATACTTATAATGGTAATACTTATTTTCCTTGTAAAAATCCTTGCAAAATTCTTAAACGGCGTGTTCTCTTTCAGCATTGTGGGAAAGCTAAACCGAATACTCGGCGGTATTGTGGGTATTCCAAAGGGAATAATAATTGCAATGCTTTTCTGCCTGGTAATCTCGCTTATTGTTCCGCTGACAAACGGAGGATTTTTGATTTTTAAAACCGAGGCAATGGAAAAATCGTGGTTTTTCACGCATTTTTCTTTAAATTTGTTGTCGTAAGCCATATTACGCCAAAATAACGAAACGGAGACCTAAAATGAAGCTTTGTTCAAGATGTAAAAAACGCCCGGCGGTTGTATTTGTCGCCAACGCGGCGGATACCAATTCCGAACCGGACGGACTTTGCCTTGTTTGCGCAAAGGAGCTCGGCATAAAGCCTATTGACGATATGCTGAAAAAAATGGATATAACCGACGATGACATTGCCGCCATGAGCGAGCAGTTTATGGATATAATGTCGCCCGACGGCGACGGTATCGACGATGAAGCCCTTAACGATGAAACGTTTGATTTGGGCACCGCCCCCGCCATACCGTTTTTAAATAAGATTTTCGGCTTTTCGGGCGGAGACGATAAAAAGGCGGAGGATAAAAAGTCCGACGTTAAGGACGGAACCGATAAAAAGCCTAAGAAAAAGCGCCGCCGCTTTACCGAGCAATACTGCACCAACCTTACCGAACGCGCGCGCGAGGGCAAGCTGGACAGAATTATCGGCAGGGATAAAGAGCTTTACCGCACAATACAGATTTTATCCCGCCGCACCAAAAATAACCCCTGCTTAATAGGCGAGCCGGGCGTTGGCAAAACCGCCATTGCCGAGGGGCTTGCAATTAAAATTGCCGAGGGCAGCGCCCCCGCAAGGCTTTTGGATAAGGAAATTTATCTGCTCGATTTAACGGGGCTGGTAGCCGGCACGCAGTTCAGGGGTCAGTTTGAAAGCCGCGTTAAGGGCTTGGTTGATGAAATTAAAGAAGCGGGAAATATTATCCTGTTTATTGATGAAATTCATAATTTAGTGGGCGCGGGCGACTCTGCCGAGGGTTCAATGAACGCCGCCAATATTTTAAAGCCCGCGCTTTCCCGCGGTGAAATTCAGGTTATAGGTGCTACCACCTTTAAGGAGTACCGCAAGTATATTGAAAAGGACGCCGCGCTTGAGCGCCGCTTTCAGCCCGTAACGGTCGAAGAACCGTCGGTTGCCGAAACCGAAAAGGTGCTTATGGGCGTTAAAGGCTATTACGAGGGCTTTCACGGAGTTAAAATACCCGATGAAATTATAAAAAAAGCCGTGCTTTTATCCGAGCGCTACGTTACCGACAGGTATCTGCCCGATAAGGCAATAGACCTTTTGGATGAGGCGTGCGCCTGCGCCAGCCTTGCAAACAAGGCAGTAGACGAGCTTTACAATGCAAACAAAAAGCTTGCCGAATATAACGACCAATTGGAAGAGCTTGAAAGCGACGTTGAACACCCCGACTATGAAAAACAGGCAATGGTAAGGGTGGAAATAGAAAAATACAAAAATATCGCGGCGGGTCTTTATGAGCCCGCGTCCGATTGCACCGTGACCGACGCGGATATTGCAAAGGTTATTGAGCTATGGACGGGTATTCCCGCCTCTAAGGTGCAGGAAAGCGACCTTAAAAAGCTGGCTGGGCTTGAAAGTGCGCTCAATAAGTGCATAATAGGGCAGGAGGAGGCAACACACCTTGTCGCCGCCGCCGTTAAGCGCTCACGTATTCACACAAACAATCTGCACCGCCCCGCCTCCTTTATTCTCGTAGGACCCACGGGCGTGGGTAAAACAGAGCTTGTAAAGGTGCTGTCTGAGCAACTTTTTGATACGCCAGAAACCCTTATCCGCCTTGATATGTCGGAATTTATGGAGAAGCACTCCGTATCCCGCATAATAGGCGCGCCGCCCGGATACGTCGGGTATGATGAGGCGGGTCAGCTCACCGAAAAGGTGCGCAGAAAGCCCTATTCGGTGGTGCTGTTTGACGAAATCGAAAAAGCCCACCCCGATGTACTGAACGTGCTGCTGCAAATTCTTGACGACGGCAGAATTACCGACGCGCAGGGCAGAACCGTGAACTTTGAAAACACCATAATCGTTATGACCTCAAACGCGGGCAGCGACCGCAGCGAAAATCTGCTCGGTTTCGGCAAAACGCAGGCGGACGCGTCAAAAGAAAAGGCGCTCAAAGCCCTTGAAGGCTTTTTACGCCCCGAGTTTATAGCGCGTGTGGATGAAATAGTGGTATTTTCACCCTTAACGCCCGAATCGCTTGCTAAAATCGCAGAGCTTATGCTTACAGAGCTTAAAGACTCGCTTTCAGAGCGGCTTATCGATTTTAAATTTGACAGCGGCGTTTGCACCTATCTTGCCGAGAAATGCGGCAACGGCAAGCGCGGGGCGAGGGAACTCAGAAATACCATTCGCCGCGAAATTGAGAATAAGCTTGTAGATATTATCGTCGATAACGGCGAGGGCAGCATAAAAGCGCTTAACTGCACCGCCGCACCCGATATTAAAATAGAGGTTGAATATTCAAAATAATTCAAAGGAGAATTTATTATGAAAAAAGGTATTGCAATTCTTATAGCTGTTTTTGCGGTTATCGGTATTATAATCGGTATGATTGCGGGCAGCTACAACGGGCTTGTTAATCAGCAGGAAGAGGTTGAAAACAAACATTCCGTAATTTCCGTTCAGCTCCAGCGCAGAGCCGACCTTATTCCGAACTTTGTAAATACCGTAAAAGGCTACTCCGATTACGAGCAGAAGACCTACACTGCCGTAACCGAGGCGAGAAACGCCGTTGCGGGCGCTAAAACCGCAGGCGAGCAGACAAAAGCAGCCGAGCAGCTTGACAGCGCAATTTCAGTTTGGGTGAACGCCGTAACCGAGGCTTACCCCGACCTTAAAGCAAACGAGAATTATAAGGCGCTGCAGGTTGAGCTTGAAGGCTCGGAAAACCGTATTGCCGTTGCCCGCAAGGATTATAACGACGCCGCAAAGTCCTATAATTCGAGCGTAAGGCGCTTCCCGAAAAACATTATCGCGGGTATGTTCGGCTTTGAAAAGGTGGAATATTTTGAAGCGCAGGCAGGCAGCGAAAGCGTTCCGCAGGTAAGCTTTGATTAAGCTTATGAAAAGAATTTTAAGTATTGCCGTCGCCGCCGTTTTGCTGGTACTTGCAAGCGTCGGCGCAGCGGCGGCAAAGAAATACCCCGAGCCTACCGACCGTTTTTTCATAAACGATTACGCCGACGTTATAGATTCATCCGCCGAGGATGAAATTTATTCCCGCGCGGCGGCGCTGTATGAAAAAACAGGCGCTCAGGCTGTCGTAGTGGCTGCAAAAAATCTCGGCGGGGAAGAGCCTGCCGAGTATGCCTTAGGGCTCGGCAGACAGTGGGGAGTAGGGGATAAGAAAAAGAATAACGGCGTTGTAATTCTTTTCGCCCTTGAAGAAAGGCAGATTTATATTGCCGTGGGCTACGGGCTTGAGGGTGCGCTGCCCGATATTAAGGCAGACCGAATAATCGAAACCTACGGGCTTGAATATTTAAAAGCCGATAATTTTTCCGAGGGTATTTTGCAAATCACCAAAGCCGTAATAAACGAGATTTATATTGAGTACGGCGAAGAACCCGAGAAAGGCTACACGCCGATTGACGATTCGGAAGAAGACGGCTATTCTACAAAGGTAGCCGTTTCTTGGGCCACGCTTATTGCGGTTGTTTTGCTGTATTTACTTATATTCGGTCGCCGCCGCAGATTTTTCTGGTTTGGCGGACCCGGTGGATTCGGTGGTTTCGGCGGCGGTGGCTTTTCGGGCGGTTCGTTCGGCGGTCACAGCGGCGGCGGATTTTCCGGTGGCGGCGGCTCATTCGGCGGCGGCGGTGCCGGCAGAGGTTTTTAATTTATTAAATTTTTCGGAGAGGTTGTTATTAAATGGCTCAAAGCGATTACGGCGAATATATGAAAGAACTTGAAAAAAAGCTGTCCGGTAACGCCGCTCATGAGAATATTTCCGAAGAAAAACACACCTCCGCATATAAACCGACTCATAAAAAAGCGAATAAAAACCCTTTTTACAGGGTAATAAAAATCCGCCCCGGCGCGATTATAGCGATAATTGCCGTTATAGCAATTATAGGCGTGACGGTTTCGGTTGTCACACGCAGGACAAGCCGTATAAAATCGGCAAAAATCGCCCAAAACAGCACTTTATCCGATACTGCCGCATCAGCCGTGACCGAAGAACCGAAAGAACCGCTTATAACATACGAATTTGGCGAAGGGACCGCCGAAATTCCGACTACTAATGATGCGGGCGCGGCAATTATTGTCAATCTCGAAACGCATAAGGTAGTGGCGGCGCGCAACGCCAATGAGCATTTTTATCCGGCGTCAACCACAAAGGTTATGACGCTCTTGGTCGCGCAGGAAAATATTAAAAGCTATGACGACACTTTCACCATGACAACCGATATTACCGACCCGTTATTTGTAGCCGAGGCTACGGTTGCGGGCTTTCTGAACGGCGAGGTCATTAAAATGACCGATCTGCTGTACGGCACAATTTTGCCGTCCGGCGCCGATGCCGCCGTGGGTCTTGCAACCAAAATATCCGGCGGCGAAGCCCAGTTTGTCGAGCTGATGAATAAAAAGGTTGAGGAATTAGGTCTTAAAAACACCCATTTTACAAACGTTACTGGGCTGTTTGATAAGAACCACTATACATCGGCTTACGATATGGCTGTAATATTGGAAACCGCAATTCAGAATCCGCTCTGCCGTAAAATTCTTTCTACATACCAGTACCGTAGCAATCCCACAAATAAACACCCCGACGGCGTTCCAATGAGTGCCACGCTGTTTAATTATATGTACGGCACTGAGCCTGAAACCGCAACTATCGTGGGCGGAAAAACAGGCTTTGTAAACGAATCCGGCTTTTGTATTGCGTCGTTCGGCAAAAACAATACCACAAATAACGAGTACATAGTTGTAACTCTGAAAAATTCCTCGCGCTGGCCCGCAATCCACGGACAGATAGATTTATATAAGCAATTCGTACAGTAAATCGGATAGCAAAACATTTAATAACTCATACTTACAAACCGATACCCGCATTTACAGCAGACAACTGTAAATGCACCGATAATCGAATATTTTTTTATGTATCACTTCCCCCAATTGCGTGAAATATTCATTTCACGCAATTCGCAGTTGTTCGGCGCGCGTACCGCAATAGAAACGCCGCCCCCTTTGTGAACTTCGCGAAATGCAGATTTAACTCAATTCGGGTTTGTACTCCTTTGTGTAGTTTTGTCGGTCTTCGTGAGTATCATTTTACAACCGTGTGCGCAATTTGTCAAGCCCGCGTTTTTCGGCGTTGTTTATCGCTTGCCGCGTGCAGCCCTTGCGGCGTGCTATTTCATCAAAAGTGTAGCCGCTTATCCTGTGGTAAATTATCGCGCTGCGCTCGGGTGCGTTAAGCTCTGCCAGCGCTGCTTTTATCGCTATTTCGGCGGTAAAATCTGCGGCTATCACGGCGGGCTGTTCGTCGGTCGGCTGCGGCTGCCGTTGCAGCTCACGCGCGTAGCGTATAAATTCATTTCGCAAAGCTACAGCCACATAGCGTTGCGAAATTGCCCGCCCGCTGCTGCAAAGCTCCCACAATTTAAGCCACAGCCGCGCCGCCATATCTTCGCCGCCGTATCGCCGTGCGAAGTGCTTTATCAGCGGCGCAAAATCCTCGTTTAAACGTTCAATGTCCCGTTTATGGTACACTTTCAAACCCCCTCAAAATCGCGCTTTTTGCGCGTTACATTCGCCATTGCATAAAGCATTGTTACAGCCTCGCTGCTGTGGTTCAGCAGCCGCTTTATCCGCTGCAAATCCTGTCCGCTGCGCTGGTATTCTTCAACCGCAAATTCTTTGCGGGCGCTGTGCGGCGTTATGTTTTCCTTTACCCTAAAAAGCGCCGCTGCGCGTTTTAGGTCTTTCCATACCGCTTGCCGCGTTCGGTGCTGCCGCCCGTCCGTGCGGTGTTCAAAAACATAGTGCTGCCCCGCGCAAGCAAGGCAGCGCGCCGTCAGCTCGTTCGGTAGTCTCACCGTGCGTGTTTTGCCCGTCTTCTGCTCGCGTATCGTAAAGCGCTGTTTCCGCACCCGTTCGGGTGTCAGCGCCAACACGTCGGTTATGCGCAAACCCGTCGCAAGGCTCACTTCGCAAGCAAGCCTGTTTTCGGGTGTCAGTGCCGCGAGTATATGTTTAAAATCGCCCCTCGGTATCCATTCACTGCGCATTTTCTCACCCCCTTTTCACTTTCCTAAAATTGTAAACTCATCTGCTTTTTAACTCGCCCGTGGCGCGGGAAAGCTGGTATTCTTTCACTTTCACAAAGTCGTTTTCAAAGTCCCAGTTATCCACGGGGCATTTATCAAAGCTGCGCCACTCCAGTTTTTCCCGCCCCTTTAAACCTTGACTTGCAAAGAAAAGGTGCGCGCCGCTTTCCCGCGCCGTTTCGGCAACGTCCTTTGTTACATACTTCGTTATGTATTTTGCAGCCGCCGTGCCGTTCTCTATCTCGGTGCACGTAAAATAGCCGAAACTGCGGCGGTAGCGCGTCCAGTCGTATATTTTCACGCCCTCTTTGAGCTGCTTGCGCAAGCGCTGCGGCAGCTTTTCGTCCAGCGTGAAAAGCCGCAAATCGTCGGGGGTCAAGCCCTTTAAAAACCCGTGCATATGCCAGCCGCCCTTTTTATGCTTTTCGGGTATCAGCAGGTATTTTATTTTGTCCCCCGCCGCTCTGCTGCGGTTCAGGTTGCGCACCAGCTGCGCAAAATCTTCCCGAAACTCCGCAAGGTTAAATCGGTCGCGCTTTTTTTCGTCCTGTGTGAACGTGCAAAAATGTGTAAACTCATTGCACGCGGCAAGCTCAAAAATGCGGGCGCGGGTGCGCGAAAGCGATTGTGCAAAGCGCTCCGCGCTCTGCTCCGCATTTTCTGCTTTGCCCTTAATCTTCGTTTTTTTGCCCCTCTCGCCCGTTTTTATGGCGGGGCACGTTTTGAGATACACCACCTTGATAATATCGCCGTAGCGGTAAATATTGAACAGGTCGTGTGTAGCGTGCTGTTTCGGTTCGCTCGGCGGGGTGGTTGTCGGCGGCGTAACGGTTATTTCGCCGTTGTCGCTGCGCTCCTTGTATTCTTTTTCAAGCTGCTGCTGTAACCAGTCTTGCAGCTCGGAATACGGGGCGCTTTCAAGAAATGATTTCATCTGTAAACACAAAACTACCGCTTTATGTTACCTAGTCAAGTATATATATAGAAACTAAGTTTCTACTAAAGCCCGCGCACGGGCGCGGGGTGACGGCGCACTGCGCCGAGAGGAAAAACGGGCTGGCAAGCGCCAGCGCTGGCGCTGCTGCCGCCGTGGTTGATTATCGGGGACGGCTCACGCCCTGTCAAGGATTGAACGAGCGGCTGCGCCGTCCTTGACATTTCGTGAACCGCTGCAGCTGTACTCTGCCCGCCGCCCAGCCGTCCCCGCTGGGGGCGGTATCGTCGGCGGGTGTACCCCACGGCTACGGCTCTGCGCCTGCCTCGGGGTACTTCTCGGTGTGCGCGCTGTCGTTCGGGCGGGCGCTCGTTCTGTCGCGCCCTAAAAAGCCCCACTGGGGCTTTTTCCCTCGCTCCTTTATGCCAACCGCCCCCGCTGCGGCGGGGGTCTCTGGCAGCGCGCCCGCTCCGCGGCTGCGGCGTGGCAGCACCCCTCGCTCCGCCCAGTCGCTCCACTAGCGCCCTCGTCCGTCTCTCGGCAAGGGCTGCGCAAGCGCTCGTTCCTCGCGCCCTTGCCTGTCGCTCCCTCGCGCGCTTTTCCGCTCCTTTCGGCTCGGTCGGGCGCGGTCGCTCGGCGCTGCGGCTTGCTCTCGCTGCGCCGTTCCCCTCGTTCTGTGCCGCGCCCTCGGTCGCCCCGCGCGAGCCTCCCCGCTGCCAGCCTTTTCTGCCGCTCCCGCTCCTCGGCGGGGGGCTCTCGCGGTCGCCCCTGCGGGGTCTCCCGCTCGGGTGGGTGCGCTCCGCGCCCCCCGCCGTCCTATTCCGCCGCGCCGTGGGCGGCGCTGTTTCTTCGTTTCCCGTCGGTGTGCACTGCGCTTTCCTCTCTCTGCGCTGCGGCGCAGGGGTCACCACCCCCCGCCCGCCTCTAGGCGGGTGCGGTGCTCTAGCGTTACTCCCGTTGGTTTCCGTCAGCTTTCGGCATATCGTCAATTATCGTCACGGTGTCGGGGGTCTCGGGGTTTTCCCCTAAAGCCCGCAAAAGCTGTTCAAGGCTTTTGTTTTCCTCTGCTGCGCGCAGCATTAGCTTTACCGCCACAAGGTCATAGCCCGTAATTTTGCCTTTCGGCTTGTACGGTCTTATTTCGTCGGTCATAAAGCCCTCGGGCAGCGGGCGCGCCAAAGCCTGTTGCAGCGCTGTTTTAAATTTGTTTTCGCTCATCTTATGCCGCCGCATTTTATAAGTTCGTCCCAGTGGTGCAGGCTCTCTTGCAGCATAGGGCAGCCGTAGCCCTTTGCGGTGCTAAAGTCGCGCTCTTTTTTCCACGGGCAGGGCGGCGCGTTGTTCGGTCGGCATTTCTGCCGCGCTGCCTGCTGTCGGGCGCAATGTTCACATATCGCTATACCCGCCAGCCCGCGCAAGAATGTCATTTTTCTGTTGTCTTCCACGGCGTTTCACCTCTTTTCTATACCATATGTTGTGGTTTATTCTTTTTCTTCCTCAAAATGTGTGCATTGGCTTTCGGGGTCTGTCTGTTCGCCCGTTAGCGTGCAAATCCACGGGTCGGGGTCTACCTTTGCAAGCTCTTTGTCGGCTCTGCAGTATTTGCAATCGGCGCAACAGGTCATTTTCTTTCACTCCTTTTCTGCGTATTGCTTAAATTTATACTTGACTTTTCCGTGTCGTTGTGGTAAGCTATTCCACGGTGCGACAGCGTTACGTTGTTAAAGGCGCAGCCGCAAAGACCGTGAGCTGCGGGTTGACTACCCGCCGCCCGCTGCGCCAGTCGAGCTAAAAAAATAGGTCTTCCAAAACGGAAGACCTATTTTTTTTTGCGCCCATTTTCAAAAGCGGTATGCACCGAATTGCGTTAAATCATTATTCATTTCACGCAATTCGCAGTTGTTCGGCGCGCGTACCGCAATAGAAACGCCGCCCCCTTTGTGAACTTCGCGAAATGCAGATTTTTACGCAATTGTATATGTAATTTTAAGTCGCCACAAACTGCTTGCCCTATCCCGTTTTTTATAATTCAGGGTCGATAATTCAGATATAATTAAAAACAGCAGCACCTTTTTCAATGCCGCTGTTTTTAGTTATTTAAATAACATATCGGTTAAAATTCACTTTGCGATTACTTCTTTAATTTTTTCAAGCTGCTCCTGCGTCTGTTCAGCTTTTGAAAAAACTGACGAATACGAAAATAATACATATCCTGTAACAGCACCGTTGTTTGTGCACGATTTTATTTGACGAGCTATAATATCGGTACCGTTTTTCCATTCGGCGGTATCGGGCTCGTTATCGGTGCCAAGCTTATATGGAGCTAAGCCTATAGCAAGCTTTACATTTTCATTTGTAATACCGACACTCACCCATTCTTTCAACAGGTTATCAAAGCAATAATCCTTGTTTGGGTAATCAAAACCGAAATACAGCTGCGGGATTATAGTGTCCATAATTCCGTCTTTCACCCATAATTTGACATCTGCGTAATAATCAGTGTAATTTTTATCTATTGACGCCGCCGGGCTTATTGAAAAATCAACTCTCTCGCCGCCTATCGACTTAATTGCCGCACGGCAGCCCGCAAGCAGTGTGTTTACATTTGCCCGCCGCCAATCGTCAAGCAAAATCGGGTTTTCGGCGGTTTTGCAGTAATTCGCATAGCTTGTTTTATCAAATTCGGGGTCGGTGGTCGGGTAAAAATAATCGTCGAAGTGCACGCCGTCGATAATATATTTTGAAAGCAATTCTCTTATACCGTCGATTATAAGCTGCCTTACCTCGCTTTCGGCGGGATTTAAGTATATCCCGCCGCAGCGCACCACATTTATATCGTTATCGGGGTTATCGTCGTTCAGCCATTTGTACGCCGGACTGTCGTTATCAAGCGCTGATACATCGTCCGACGCGGCGTTAATTCTGTATGGATTTATCCATGCGTGAATTTTTATTCCGCTGTTTTTGCAGGAGTTTACCGCATATTCAAACGGGTCGTAATCAAGCCCCCGCGCCAGCTTGTTTTGCGGAAAATAATCGGATTTAAAAAGCGAATCGCAATGTGAGCGAATATGTAGATAAATATTGCCGATATTGAGCTGCTTACAATTCTGTATTGCCTTGTCAAATTCCGCCTTAAACCCGTTTTCGCTTTTAAGCATCGCATTTACTTCACTGTAGGATATCCATATGCCTGCGCTTGAAACACCCTTATACTTTGTCGGTTCTTCCCTGCCCGCTTGATTTTTCGGGGCGCTTACAGTGCAGCCGACAAGCAGTAAAAATGCAATTAAGCAGATAAAAATTCGTTTCATATTTATGCCTCTCTGTAATTAAATGATATTTCCCCTATTTTCATACCGCTTTCAGAAGAAAAAGCCAGCCCGAGCATATTAACTGCCCCTATATGCGGTATCAGGCGTACAATGCTGAGCGAATTGCAATTATATTGATTTTCGCTTAAACAAACCGATATTTCCTCTGTTGTATCTCCGGTGAGTTTTATTTTCAAAATTCCCCTTGCCGCAGAAGAAATTGCAATGCTTTCTATATGCTTATTGACTGATAATGTCCCGAAATCAAAGCATTTTGTTGAGAATGACGACGTAAATGTAATGCTTTCAATTTCCGGTTGGGAGCTGTAAGAGCTTTTAATATTTGTATCTGAATTAACATCGTTTTCGGCTGCATAATACAACACCTTACCGTCGCTGCCTGTGCATACATATTTGCGTTCATTACCGTTTAACAAAATGTCAATCGGTTTGATTTTATCAAAGTTCCATATATAAAACTTATGCTGATTTTCACCGGCTGTGTAATCTACAGTAAGCATTTTACTGCCGAAAAGTAATCGGAATTTCCCGTTTTCACCCACAGCAGCGGCATTTTGCTTTTCTGTATTACTGAGCCGGCTCAAAAAGTTATTTGCCGGTGCTGAAATCATTGATATTTTTCCGGAAGATGTGTTTACTGAGTATATTTTGCCGTCATCGGCAAGCCAAACCGGATAACTGCCGCACAGCGCGCAGGCGCGCCTGCCGGCACAGCCTATATCGGCTAATTTCGTTTGAGAAATTGCGTCCCCTTCGTAAAATACCGAGTCGTCATCGGCAAGCAGCGAGCTCATATTAAGTGCGCCGCCATGCCGTATTTTAACCTTATACGCTTCGTTTTTCTTAAAGGCGATAATCCCGTCCTTTGTGTTTAAAAGCGCCGTTATACCATTTTCCCCGCCGCCGATATCCGCAACTGATTTTTCCGAAAAATATAACGGATTTGAATACGGCACCGAATAAATTCTTCCCCTTTGTGAGCCGCCGGAAAATACCAGCTTTGAATCATACGCCGCACAGCAGGTAAGTGTGCAGATTTCTTTCATTTCTTCCCCAAATAATTTCCCCGCTCTTACGCAAATGTTATTTTCATGGTACATACTCATTGTAGGCACAGGGTAGCTTTTCCCGTCAGCTCCGGTAAAATAAATTATACCCTTGCTGCGGTCAACGTGCATTGTAATTTTTGCGGTGTAAAAGGTTTGCGTATCGCTGGTAGAATTTGAATATATAACCCAGTCGGTGTAGTCTGTAAGGCTTGTATATATTCGGCACATTACAGATTCGCTTGCAAGCCCGCTGTACGGCAGGCGGAAAGTGTCCGAATGTCCGTCAGATGTGAAATATGCCTTAAAACGCGTTGTAAGAATATTTCTTGCTTCTAAAAACTTGGGCTGAGCAGTATATGCCACATTTGTAGCCTTCGCGCTCTCATAATTGTTTCCTCTGCCGTTTATCATAATAACCGGCTCATAAAAGCTTGTGGTGTTATCCCAGGCGTTTAAGGCGCTGTTAATTTCGTAAACCTTATAGCTGTATTCAGAGGAATTATATTGATTACGCGCCGTAACCAAAGCAAAAATACCGCCGCCGTTTACGGGCTTGCCGCTGTAAAAAAGCAGACTGTACGGGGTAAAAAAGCTGTCGTCACTTATGCGGTTAAAGTATATTACACCGGCAGCCTGCTTTGAACCGTCGGCACCCAGTAAGTACATATAATAAATATAATGCGAATCGCCGTCATAAGCCTTTTCATACGCCAATCGCTTATTTTCGCCGCCCGCAAATACCGAAACATCGGTAACAGCATACGAAACTTCTTCAAATAACGATTCCGTTTCATTTTTTATTATATCATATTCGGTAGCCGAAAGTCCAGGTCTTGTTTGCAAAACTCCGTCGCAAAAATCCATATTTTCAGCCTTGGTCAGCTCGTTATCGGCTATATTGTTTGGTAGCTCAGAATTATTTATGCCGCCGTCAAGCTTTCTGACGCGGTAGATTTTTTCGCTTTTTTCACTTAAAGAACTGAATTTCATTACTGTCCGTCCACCTCCGTATGCGGCATTACATCGGTAATTTCAGCAGTGTTTTTCAGTGCCGCTGCACGTTTGGCGTTGTAAAGCTCTGTAAATATACGGTTTTTTGAAGAATCCCCCTCCACTAACGATAAAAGCATTGCGGTGCCGTATATAAGAGCCTCGGTCTGCGCTGAGCTTGCGCTTAAATCAACCGAAAGCGAGGGTATTCCCGAAATTCGCAAATCAGCCGCAATTTGTGAAATCAGGTCAGAGCCCTGCTCTTCAAAACGCGTCTGCAATGAGGAATTATCAATTATATCGTTGTAGCCAAGCAGCAGCATTGCCCTTTTATAAATATCAAATCCCTTCATTTTTATTTTCCTCGCTTTCCGTTTTTTTAGTGTTCAAAAGTCCCTGCCTGTCGGGAACAATGCCGTCGGGCAGGCGCTCTAAAAATTGCCTTTTATCAATAATTCCCTTTTCAAACAAATTAAGCAGGGTGTTTACACATTCGCGTTCACTGTAAACAGTGCCCGTGCCAACCTCAATTTTAGCGTTTATTATAAGCCCGCGCAGTCTGTCCGCGTCAAATGTAAAATATTTTGTTCCCTTGCCGACATTTTGCTTTATGGCGCGCTTTCCGTAGCACGAAATCCAAAAGTCCGCCCAAATGCGTGAAATTTCCTCTGCAAAGGAGTAAAAGCGGTTTTTAACTATCTGCAAGGGCATTATTGCAGCATTTTGCATTGTTATAAGCGCAGTGGCGTTATCGGCGCGGCTGTCACCGAGCGCCACCTCATTTGCCCCACTCTGCGTTAAGGTGTTGTCAATCAGCGTTTGAAGACTTTGGTCAAAATTCCGGCTGAAATCGGGCGGTGCAACGTATTTTACCGCTCCGCTTACCTCCTCGTTGCTGCCGTAAACCTTAACTATCTGACCCGGCTCGTTGGTAATGCCGTCCGGCACGGTATCGCCGTTTATCACCATCATCGGCATACCTGTAGTCATAGCCGACCATACGTTTGCCGTTATCATACGGTTAATGGCAATCTGGTTGGGTATAAGGTAAGTAATCTCGCTTTCTCCGTAAATCAGCCCTTCCCTTTTTTCCCAGGAGAAAACCGCAAGCGGGTAAAGCGAAAGCTCTGTGTCAAATACCTTTCGCACCGTGGCGTTTTCGGTAACCTTCACACTTTTAATTGTATAGCCGCCGCCCGACTTATATTCCTTAAAAAGCTTTGTGAATACAGTCACCTTTCCGTCGTCTGCGCCTTCTTCAATCGCTCTGAGAGTCGAAATATCCGCGCCGTTACGCCTTGCTTCCCGCAGCACAGCCTCTGTCTCGCGGCAGCTTGCAATAATTATATACGGCTGCTGCTGAACATCCGAAATATAAGGGTCGCCGAAATAAACGTTTTCAATATTTAAAACCTCACAGGAAATATCGCCCTTTATCGGCATACGCATTTCCTTATCGGCATAAAGCCCGGTTTTAATATCACCGTTCCAATATGTGTATAAAATACCCGTTCCGCCTATATATGCGTTTCTCAGCGCCGTGGCATAAAGCGAGGTAAGCCCAACACGCTCCGCAGTAACGCTGTAATAATCGCTGAGCGCCGACATTGCCGTGTTGATCTCGTCATTTCTTGAATTTTTGCTGTTGTCGACTGTAGGTATGCCCTCTGCCGAAAATGAAACCGACAGCGGTGCGCTTAATATCTGCGACATTTTATAATCGCCTATTCGCTTTATTATGTTGTGCCGTACCAGCGGGCGATCATTGCCGCATTTCGCGCCGTACCACTGGTCGCCAATGTAAAAGCGCTCATTTATACGGTTTTGCTCGTAAAGCCCGCGTTTTCCGAGCGCCGATTTAAAATCAGCCGCCTTGCGGTATTCTTCGTATATTTCAAAGGGTTTGTTCATAAATTAGCCTCCTTTTAGAGTAAAGGGAGGGTTGCCCCTCCCCCGTACCGTTGTTTGTTAAACTTTAAGCTACCGTAACCTTTGCAACTTTAGAGTCAACGCCGGCAATGCCGTCAACAATTATTCTTACAAAGTAATAGTATGTACCCTTTGTAAGCGTGGTGGGTATAGTAAAGGAGCTTGTGGTCGCGTTTGCTACCTTAACGGCTGATGCCTTGTTTGCGTCCTTGCAGGAGTACCACTGGTAGGTAAGCGCGCCGCTGCTGGTTGCGGTAACAGAAAGCGAACCGCTTATGCTGCCGGCTGTAACGTTCTTATCCGCCACATCGGAGCTGATGGTAATTGCAGGCGAAAGCCATGCCCAAACCGCGTCAAGACCGCTCTTGTTTACGAATACATCATAGTAAATTCTGTAATCGAACTTGTAAGCGTCGGCGTCAATGTTCTGCTCGGGCGTGAATATTCTCATCTTTTCGGTCTTCTTTACCAGGTGCGCGCCGCTCTTGGGGCATACAAGCATATATACCTCGCGTGCGTTTGCCTGCGGGGTAAAGCCGCCCGCGTTTGCAGCATTAAAGGTGTAGGCGGTCTTCATACGCTCCGAAACTACCGGTATAATAGCCACGCCGTTTATAGATTTAACCTTGAGGGTAATTTCTCCCTGCTTAAAATCGGAAACGGTTATCATACGCGAAATTTCGTTGGAATTTTGCAGTGCAGCGTACATATAGCTGTCAACAAAGGCTACAAGCTCTTCGTCATAGCCTACTACCGACTGAACTTCGTTTATAAGCTTGCAAAGCGCGTCATAGGGCTTTGTTTTGTCGCCGTTTACAAGGTTAGAGCGCGTAGCGGCAAGCCCCGCCAGCTTTGAAATAACGTATGCGTCGCACTCGGGCACAACCTTTGTGCGAACGTATTCGCCGAGAATCTTGCCCGCAAGGTTTGCAATGCCCGTTTCGCTCATGTCCTCGCGGTCTATCTGCAAAGAGCGCGCGCGGTCCATAGACATGGTGTAAGAGGTGTTTGCTACGGTTATAGCGCCCTTGGTAAAGCCCGTGTCGCGGTCGTAATCGGCAAGCCCCTGAAAATCAACATCAGGTATAATTACGGTTTTGGCGCCTACAAATTTCGCAGCAAGCGCGTTATCGGCAAAAAAACCTGTTGCGCTTTTCTGTGCAAAGAGCTTATCAAGCTCGGTTGAATATCTGGTTGCGTTTTCTATAGAATTGAATGACATAATAATTTTTCTCCTTTTTTATCTCCAAAGACCCTTTAAAAATTCTGCGGTCTCCGGGTTAATTCCGCCCTTTCGGTCGGTAAGCGAGCCGAGACTTAAATTCTCGGTATTTTTTTGTTTAAGGACTGCCGTTTTTGCCGCCCTTTCCTCTGTGTGCCGGTAGCGTAAATACTCGTCAAGCAATTTTGTACCGCGCAGCTCCGCGTTTTCCACTACTGCGGCGGGCAGATCGGAAATGCTTTTTATTTCGGGAAATTCCGCGCTGAGCTCCTTAAAGCCGTCGCTTTCCTCCCCGCTGTTTTCAAGCTGCATAACATAGCTTGCCATTTCCCCGTTGCCGCCGCATTTATCGGTCAGCTCCTGCAGGCGTACCTCTTCGTTTTGCTTTTTGAGTGCCGCTATATATTCGGAAACACTGTGGCCCGCTTTCGCGGCAATGTTTTTCAGCGCCTCGTAATCGTCGGCTATCGCCTCAAATTTAAGCCCCATTTGCGCAAGTCGTGCCGCGTCTTCAAGCCCTAAATTTTTAATTTCCTTATTGAATTTTACAGGAACGAACACTTCTTTTTCAGCCTCCGGTGTGGTGTCCGGTGCAGCCGACGTTTCTTCTTTCTCCGCCGCCTCGGGTTGTGCGGCGTTTTCCAAACCAACGTTTTCCAAATTTATTCTTCCTTTCTTTTTTACGGGCGGGCGTTATCTTCTTCCTGCTCGGTACCGTCGTAGGAAAGAAAATTAGCATATTCCCGCCGGAGCCTTAAAAGCTCCTCGTCCTCTTTTCTTGCTGTTACCTTTTTCGGCTTTTGGGTCGGCACCGCGTTTAAACCGGATAAAAACCCGGCGGCAAACGCAGCCAACACCGCTAAAAACATAATGAACACTGTCATACGTCCCATCCTCCGTTCAAATCAGCTCCGCCTATCTCCGCAGTGCGGTAAACAGGCTTTTCTTCCTTTCTCGGGTGAAAATGCTTTACATCCTCAAACGCATAGCGCAAAGCGTCGCACAGGTGGTTATCGCTGTCTTTCGGCAGCCTTTGCCCGCGCTCGTTTGTGCGGTCGTCGTACACATAAGACGATAATTCCCGTATCATATTCACGCAATCGGGATGTACCGTTATGCGGTACTCGCTTATGGCGGCTATGCCGTTTAAAATGCTGTCCCGCCCCTTGACCGAAGGCACTATGCGCGTGATTCCCAGCCGCCTTAAATCGTCGTTGGATTTAGGCTCTGCACAGTCTGCGCGTATGCGCTCCTTTGCGTAGCCAAGTTTTTTTATTTCCTCGGCAATATCGCAGTTGAGCATGCGCGTTCTGCAAAACTCGCAAAAAATGTAAAGCTCTTTAGTCTCGGGGTTAGCGGCAAAGCCCACAAAGCCCGTCGGGTCATTTGTGTACCCGTAATCAAGCCCGAAAAAGTTCTTCCAGCGAAAGCGTTCGTTTTCGGGAATTTCCCTTTTTCCTACCGACCAGTTTTCGTAAACCAGCCCCTCCGAAATGCCCCAGTTTCCAAGCCCCGCCACCTCGTATTTCCTGCGATTGGTTTTCTTCATACGCTCAAAAACCTTTCTGTCGGTATCGTCAAGAAATTCGTTTATAAGGTAGTTGGTGGAAAAGCAGGCAACATCGGGGCTGTCTCCGTCGAAAAAGCGCTTTTTAAGCCAGTGCGTGCCGCTCCACGGGTTAAAGGTAATTGTAGTCTGCTTGTAAAGCGGCGGCTCTGTCACGCCGCGCGGAACCGATAAATCCAGCTTATCGAAATCTGCCTCGTGCGCAATTTCAAACGCCTCTTCTATCCAAACAAAGTTTAAAAACCCGCTCGGCACGGTGGCAGACGCCAATTTCAGAACATCGTCAAACCCTCTGAAAATTATTTTCTGCCCCGTCGGCTCAAAAACCATTTCCATTGGAGATACGGTGTTGCGCCATAGGTGCGTAACCCCCAGTCTTTCCTGCGCCCATTTAAGCTGGGCGAAGGTCGAGTCGCGGTGCGTGTTCATTACCTGGCGCACTACAAGCAGGTTACTGCCCGGGTATTTCATAAGCCTGTAAATAAAATTAAGTGCCGTTGTGGCTGATTTTTTTGAACCTTTGCCGCCCTTTAATACCCTGTAACGCTTGTCGCAGTTCCAGTATTCATCGTACCCGCCGCCGATAATTTCCGATAATTTAATTTCCGATATCGTCTATTATCACCACCGCTCTGCCGCTTTCCTTTTTTTCGGTCTCTTTTTCGCTGATAATTGAACGAAGCTCCTTTATAGCCGAAAGATCCCCACCTGCCGCCTTCTTGTAAAGCGCAATCATAACCGCGGTTTTTCTTGTCGGGTCTTTAATGTTGAACCCCTCGTCTTTAAGCGACTCTGCCTCCGCGTCCGACAGCCTTTCATTAAGCAGCGACTTCATGGTTTTATAAAGTAACTTGTCATTTTCTTTCACAGCGTTTCCCTCCCGGCAACGCCATAATATAATAAAACAAAACCGCCATTCACCGACAAGCATATAAATCAGGTTAAATAATTTTAACCGATAAATATAAAAAACAAACCCACAGCCAAAGCACATAACAAATGCTTTGACCGTGGGTTTGTTATAGGTCTTATTTAAGTTGAGTTATTTAATCTCTTTTAAAAATTCCGAGGTTCTTTCAAGCGCTTCCTTAATGTGCTCTGTCGAATAGCAGTAGGACGCGCGCACAAAGCCCTCTCCGCTGTTTCCGAACGCCGTTCCCGGAACAACCGCCACACGCTTTGAGTACAGCAGCTTTTCACAAAATTCTTCGCTGCTCATTCCCGTGCTTTTAATTGACGGGAAAGCATAAAAAGCGCCTTTGGGCTCGCGGCAGGTAAGCCCTAACTTATTAAAGCCCGAAACTATTAGCCTGCGGCGCATATCGTATTCCTTTACCATTCGCTCAACGTCCTCGTCACAGTTTTTAAGTGCCTCTATTGCGGCATATTGCGAGGTGGTGGGTGCACACATTATGGCAAATTGATGAATTTTGGTAATCTGCTTCATTATTTCGGCAGGTCCGCAGGCATACCCTAAGCGCCACCCGGTCATAGAAAACGCCTTTGAAAAGCCGTTTACGGTGACTGTTCTTTCCCACATTCCATCAATAGCGGCTGGGGCTACGTGCTTTTTACCGCCGAAGGTAAGCTCGGAATATATTTCGTCCGAAAGTACTAAAATATTAGTGTCTTTAAGTATTTCCGCAATTTTTTCAAGGTCCTCCCTTTCCATAATTGCCCCCGTAGGATTACACGGATACGGCAAAACAAGCAGCTTTGTGCGCTCGCTTACAGCCTCTTTGAGCTCTTCGGGCGTTACCTTAAAATCGTTTTCCGCCTTTGTTTCTATTATTACCGGTGTTCCGCCTGCAAGCCGCGTTATCGGCTCGTAGCAAACAAAGCTCGGCTGCGGAATTATAACTTCGTCCCCCGGGGCTACCACAGCGCGTATGCAGGCGTCAATAGCCTCGCTGCCGCCCACGGTTATAAGTATTTCGCTTTCAGGCTTGTAGCAAAGCGAATATTTACGCATAACAAAATCTGCTACCGCCGTGCGCAGCTGCGCAATACCGCGGTTTGCAGTGTATTTTGTGTGCCCCTTTTCAAGCGAATTTATACCCGCCTTGCGTATTTGCCACGGCGTTTGAAAATCCGGCTCCCCAACGCCTAAGGATATAACATCGTCCATTGTAGCGGCAATATCAAAAAATTTGCGTATACCCGACGGCTTAATTTCCGCAACGGTAGGGTTAATAATGCGGGAGTAATCTATCATATCCAGAGTTGCCCCCTGTCGTCTTCCCTGTCGTTTACAAGCTCAACATCCATTTCCTTGTAACGGCGCATAACAAAGTGTGTCGAGGTCTGCGTTACCGAGTCAATCGTAGCAAGCTCGCGCGCCACAAAACGCGCTATATCCTGCAGTGTTTTGCCCTTTACAACAACGTTTAAGTCATATCCGCCTGACATAAGGTAAACCGATTCCACCTCGTCATATTTCATAACCTTTTCGGCAACCTCCTCAAAGCCCAGTCCCGCTTTGGGTATAACATTAAGCTCAACTATTGCCGAAACAAAGGCGCTGTCAAGCCGCTGCCAGTCAATTATCGCCTTGTAGCCCTTAATTAAGCCGTCCTTTTCAAGCTGCTTTATTTCACTTTTTACCGTTTCCTCGTCCGTTCCCAGCATTACGGCTATTTCTTCCGCCGTATATTTTGCGTTACGCGCCAATAATTTAAGTATTTCGTATTTCATTGTGTTTTCCTCCTTTAAAAAATAAAAAAGCCCCAAGCGCAAATAATTTGCACTCGGGACGAATAAACAAATATCCGTGTTACCACCCGTTTTCGGAGCATACGCTCCGCACTCTGCGGTACTTAATAATACCTTTGCCGATAACGGCGGCAGCCGTCTGCCCTTTCAGGCGCCGCTCAGGGGTAGCTTCATCACGCTCGGCAAACAGGAACTTTCAGCAATTATTCCCTCTCTTTTGTTCGCTTTTTGCGGATTACTTATCCCCTTCATAGCGTTTTAACTGATTATTATATTACCTCAAAAATATAATTTTGTCAAGCACTTAAATATCAGGTGCAAAAAATGTATTTTATTGTTGCTATAAACAAAGTTTTATGGTATTATAAATATTACTAAATAACTTGGGTGATTAAATGAAATTGGTGATGAGCATTGTTTATGTTGCCGTATTAGGCGTTCTTGCTCATTATATAGGCGAATCCCTGCCCCGCAGCCGTTTCAGCGAGGGCGGCTTTCTTTACCGTGCGCGAAATTGGGAAAACGGCGGCGCGGTTTATGAATGTCTGGGTATAAAAAAATGGAAAACCCGCCTGCCCGATATGAGCCGCGTTATGCGGGATATGCTGCCTAAGCGCGTTACATACGACGCCACAAGCGAAAGCCTTACCGCGCTTATAAGAGAAACCTGCGTTGCGGAATTTATTCACTGTTGGCTCTGCGTTTTCTCGGTGGGAATCTATGTTATCTGGAAAAATTATATCGGAATAATTTTAATGCTTGTATTTATATTCTGCAATATTCCGTTTATTCTTATTCAGCGCTATAACAGGCCGCATCTTATAAAGCTGCGTGACAGAATGATAAGGAGAGAAACAAGGAAAAAATGCGATTGCTGATATTATCCTGCAACACAGGCGAGGGGCACAATTCCGCCGCCAAAGCTATAAAAGAATGTTTTTTGAATAATAATGACGAATGTGATATAAAGGATGCGCTGGCTTTCTGGTCACCAGAAAAATCCAGGCTGATAAGCAAGGGGCATGTTTTGATATACCGCAAATTTCCCAAGCTATTCGGCGTGAGCTACCGTTTTGAAGAAAACCACCCCCCGAAGGAGGGCGATGACTCCCTTATTTACGAGCTTGTAATCAAAGGGTGCGAGTCGCTCTATGAATTTTTACAGACCGAAAAGTACGACGCGATAGTATGCACCCACGTTTTCTCGGCAATGATGATGACCGAGCTTAAAAAACGGCGCAAAATAAATATACGCTCCTATTTCGTCGCGACCGATTACACCTGCTCGCCCGGCGTTAATCAGACGAATATGGACGCGTATTTTATCCCGCACAAAAATCTTACCGAAGAATTCGCGGGTAACGGTCTGCCCGTTTCCCGCATTGTCCCTTCGGGTATTCCAGTGCGGCGCGATTTTTACGGTAAAACAGAGCCGCAAAGGGCTAAACGCACGCTGGCGCTCCCGCAAAACAAGCGCGTAGTGCTTTTAATGTGCGGCAGTATGGGCTGCGGACCCATTAAGGATTTAGCCGAGCTTTTGCCGCAGCAGCTGCCTGAAGACGCAATTCTTGTTATAATTTGCGGCAATAACGTAAAGCTTTACCGCTCGCTTACAAAATATCCCCTGCCCGATAACGTGCGGGTAATAGGGTTTACAAGCCGCATGCCGCTTTATATGGACGCGGCGGAGCTGATTTTAACTAAACCCGGTGGACTGAGCACCACCGAGGCGGCGGTTAAGGGCTTGCCCATGCTGTTTATTGACGCCGTGCCGGGCTGTGAAACGCGGAATATTGAGTTTTTCATTTCCAACGGCTGCGCCGATATGCGCGAGGGTGCTATTGAGCTGTGCGACGCGGTGTGCGATTATCTCGAAAGCCCGTCAAAGCTCAATAAAATGTCGCAAACGCTTAAAAACGAGTTTTGCGGCTGCGCTGCCGATATTATAAGAGACTATATTGTTAAGGATGCAGATTGTGTATATGGTAGATTATAGAAAATTACGGCCGAACAATATAAACACGCCCGAATTTAAGCACCTGCTGTTATTGCTTTACTGGCCCGTTTACGGCGCGACATTTTGGCTTTTGGAGCGCGGTTTATCACTTAATTACCACCCCGTTGAGGTGGCTTTTGACGCAAAAATTCCGTTTTGCGAATTTTTCGTTTTCCCTTATTATTTTTGGTTTGTCTTTTTGGTGGGAATACACCTTTACACCCTGCTTTTTGATATTCCCGCCTTTAAAAAGCTGATGTATTTTATCATTATAACCTACACAATTACCACCGTTATATACATATTTTACCCCACAAAGCAGGAACTGCGCCCCACCGAATTTCAGCGGGATAATTTCTGCGTTGATATTGTAAAAGCACTTTATAATTTCGATACGAATACAAATGTCTGCCCCTCTCTGCACGTTATAGGCTCGTTTGCGGTTTATTTCACCACTCTTTATTGCAAACCGTTTAAAACGCCTTTATGGCAGACAGTTCTGCTTGTTATCACAATACTTATAAGCATTTCCACCGTGTTTTTAAAGCAACATTCAATAATCGATATAATTGCGGCTTTAGCAGTCTGTGCCGTCGCATTCCCCTTTGCCTATATTTTGCCCGACCGTATCAAAAGTCACAATGCAGCCGCAAAAGAAACCGCCTGACCGGAGAAAAAATGGATTTTTTAAGTTTGAGAAAAGAAGTTATAAAAAAATATTTTATACATATGAACGATATGCAGTTCGAGGCGGTTACGACCATTAACGGTCCGCTTTTAATACTTGCGGGCGCGGGCAGCGGAAAGACTACCGTGCTTGTCAACCGAATTGCAAATCTTGTAAAATTCGGTGACGGATACAGAAGCACCTACTGCCCCGCTGTTACCGAGGAGGATATTAAAGCGGGTGAGGACTATTTAAACGGCGTTACCGATTATGTACCGAACGGCATTTTTTCAGTGCACCCGGTTCGCCCGTGGCAAATATTAGCCATTACCTTTACAAACAAGGCGGCGGGCGAGCTTAAAGAGCGAATAGCCGCTCGCTTGGGCGAAGACGCAAACGATATATGGGCGGGCACATTCCACTCGGTTTGCGGCAGAATATTAAGGCGCTACGCCGAGAGCATCGGCTATACCTCGCATTTTACCATATACGATACCGACGACCAGCGCAGACTTATGAAACAAATTATGAAAGCGCACGAAATTGACGAAAAGCTTTTACCGCCCAAACGCGTGCTTTCCGCAATATCCGACGCTAAGGAAAAGCTCATCTCCCCTGCCGAATATAAAGCGCAGGCAGGTGATGATCTTCGCCTTAAAACCGTAGCCGAGCTTTACAGAATATATCAAAAGCGGCTGATTGAAGCCGACGCCATGGACTTTGACGATATGATTTTCAACACCGTGCGGCTTTTGCAGACCGATACCGAGGCGCTCAGCTACTGCACGGGCAAATTCCGCTATGTTATGGTGGATGAATACCAGGATACAAACCACGCTCAGTATGAGCTTGTAAGGCTTTTGTCGTCGGGAGAAAATAACATTTGCGTTGTGGGAGACGACGACCAGAGCATTTACCGTTTCCGCGGCGCTACAATTGAAAACATACTGAATTTTGAGGATGAATACAGGGACGCCCGCGTAATTCGCCTTGAGCAGAACTACCGCTCTACCTCAAATATTCTGGACGCCGCAAACGCGGTTATAAAAAACAACCGCGGCAGAAAGGGCAAGACCCTTTGGACGGATAACGGCACGGGCGAGAAAATAAGCGTGTTCACGGCGGACGACGAGCGCGGCGAGGCGCGGTATATTGCCGACCGTATTCTTGAAAACGTGAAAAACGGCGCTAAATTTTCCGATCACGCCGTGCTTTACAGAATGAACGCGCAGTCAGGCTCTGTTGAAAATGTTTTTGCCCGCAGCGGCATTGCCTACCGCGTTATAGGCGGTCTGCGCTTTTTTGACCGTAAGGAAATAAAGGACGTAATCGCCTATTTGCAGCTTATAAACAATAATAACGATGACTTGCGCCTGCGCAGAATTATAAACGAACCGAAACGCGGAATAGGCGAAACCACTATGGCAAACGCCGCGCAGATAGCCGCAGAGCTCGGCATATCTCTGTTTGAGGTAATTAAACGGGCAGATGAATTTGCCGCTTTATCCCGCGCGGCGGTAAGACTTCGCGGCTTTTGCGATATTATTGAAGAGCTCACCGAAATGTCGGCGGATATTTCAATATCCGACCTGCTTGCCGAAATTCTTGAAAAAACAGGTTACCGTTTATCCCTTACCGAAAGCGATGAAGAACCCGAAAAGCAGGAGGAACGCCTGCAAAACGTGGCGGAGTTTGCCTCCACAATAGCCCAGTACGAGCAGGATACGGAGGAACCCAGTCTTTCCGATTTCTTAGAGCAAACAGCACTTGTAAGTGATATTGATTCACTTGATACTACGGAAGACCGTGTAGTACTTATGACCATTCACTCAGCAAAGGGACTTGAATTTAATAACGTTTTCCTTATCGGTATGGAGGAAGGCATTTTTCCCGGCAATCAGTCAATTTACGCGGGACCCGAAGAAATGGAGGAAGAACGCCGGCTTGCCTATGTGGCAATTACCCGCGCCAAAAAGACCCTTACCGTTACAAACGCATATATGCGTTTGCTTTTCGGCTCAACCAACCGCAATATGCCCTCCCGCTTTTTAAAGGAAATACCCGAAAAGCTTTGCAGCTTTGAGGGGTATCGGCGCGCAACCGCAAAATCCGAATACAGCTCAGGGCGCACATCATATTTAGATATTAACGCTTACAGCAAAGCGCCTGCCGCACCTAAAACAAGCGCCGCGAAATACGCGGCGGGTCAGAAGGTCTCACATAAGGTTTTCGGCGAGGGGCTTATACTTTCCGTAAAGCCTATGGGCGGCGATATGCTGCTTGAGGTGGCGTTTAACACCGTGGGTACTAAAAAACTTATGGCGGCATATGCCAAATTAACAGTTTTGTAATTAAATCTTCATTTTTTAGCGGTATAGTATAGGTAAAGGATGTGTTTATAATGACAGCGTCAAGCTCGGTAGTAAAGCTTACTGCCCGAACAGCACTTAAAAACAACTGGCTTAAAGCCATTGCCGCCTGTATGACGGTGATTTCGGTATTTATAATTATTTCGGGCATAGCGTCGCTCATAAGCTACGTAGGCGGAGATACAGCCGCGTATATCTGTGAAGCTATACTTTGTTTTCTGCTTTTGTTCCCGCTTACACACGGGCTTGTGAGGTTTTTCTGGCGTCTGCTTTTCGGCGCGGACGACAGCCCGCTTGCGGTATTTTACTTTTTCTCGGGCAAAGCGGAGTATATGCGCGCCATGCGGCTTATAACAGGGCTGTGCCTGCGCCTTGCTTTCTTTGCAATAATTCTTTTTATTCCCGCCAAAATAGTTGATATATTCGGCAGCGCAAGGGTTTATGACCTGCTTGATATTCCCATACCGCTTTGGACCTCCAACCTCTACTATTTGTCCCTTTTCTTAAAGACCGTAGCAACGGTATTGCTGTTCTTTATAATGCTGCGGTATTATGCGGCGCCCATACTCTCGGTTGCCGATGAGGAAATGGATGCATCCGAGGCAATTCATATGTCGTGCGTTATATATAAAAGAACAATGCTTGATTTTATATATCTTTTCTTCAGCTTTGCAGGTTGGCTGCTGCTCTCTCTTACCGTTATACCGCTTGTATTTACAATGCCGTATTTTATAGCCGGTGTATGTGTTCATACACGCTTCGCAATAGCGGAATACAACGCGTTTGAAGAACGTAAAGCAACGGCTGATATACCGAAATACGTCGCCGGAGCATAATTAAAGTCAAAAACCACCCGTCTGTATTGACATACGCCAAAACAGACGGGTGGTTTTTAATTCCGCATTATTTCAGTTTCCGCACTCAATGCTTATTCTGTTGAATATTTCAAGAATTTCATCAACCGAGGCGTTTTTCTTATCAAAGCCCGATTTATCCAAAATTATATGCCCTTTATCCATCATTAAAAGCCGCGAGCCGTACTCAACCGCGTAGCGCAGATTATGCGTTACCATTATGGCGGTGAGCTTTTTTTCTTTTACCACCTTGTTGGTAAGCTCCATTATAATTTCGGCGGTTTTAGGGTCGAGCGCCGCGGTGTGTTCATCCAAAATCAGAAAATCTATCGGGGTCATGGTAGCCATAAGCAGCGATACCGCCTGCCGCTGACCTCCCGAGAGCGAACCCATTTTAACGTGCAGCTTATCCTCAAGCCCCAGCCCTAAGGAAGCCAGCTGCTCCCTGTAATTATCAAACCGCTTTTTATTAAGCGCGAACGAAAGTCCGAAAGGCTTACCCTTATTATCGGCAAGCGACATATTTTCAAGTATGGTCATATTGGGGCAATTGCCCATTGCGGGGTTTTGGTATACCCTGCCTATGTGCGAGTAGCGCTCAAAATCCTTTTGGCGGTTAATGCACTTGCCGTTAATAAGCACTTCCCCGCCGTTTACGGGAATACTGCCGCATATAATATTGAGCATTGATGTTTTTCCGCTGCCGTTACTGCCTATAACCGATACAAACTCGCCGTCCTTTACGGTCAGGTTGAAATCGTCAAAAAGGCACATTTCGGTAACAAGCCCGGGGTTATATATTTTAGAAACGTGTTTAAGCTCTAACATTCTTTTTCACCGAGCCTTTCTCGAAATTGCCTATAACCAGTATAACAAGGAAAAGCACCGCCGTTATAAGCTTTAAAAGGTTTGCGGGCAGACCGAGACTTATTGCAATCTGTATACACGCCTTGTAAATTACGCTGCCCGCGATTACCGCCGTAGTGCCCTTTACAAAGCTCATTTTTCTGAACAGCGTTGTGCCTATAATTACCGCCGCCAAGCCGAATACCATTTGCCCTGTTCCCATCATAGCCGAAAAAGAGCGCTGCTCATGGCAGACTACCGCGCCCGAAAGGGCTACCAAAGCGTTTGATATTACAAGGCCTATTATTTTAACCCTGCCCATATCCTTAGCAAGGGTGGTTACAAGCGCGCTGTTGTCCCCCACCGCGCGGAGCAAAAAGCCGCTTTTGGTTTTAAAATATAAATCGAGCAGTATTTTGCATATAAGCATTATTATAAGCGATACTATAAGCTTTCTCATAATAAGCGTGAGCGAGCCGAAAAGCGCCATTGTGGGCGCTGCGGTGAAAATTGTGTCAATACTTCTTGCAACCGAAAGGTTTGAGCCCGCAATTTGCAGGTTTACCGAGAAAAGCGCCGTCATGGTAATAATTCCCGCAAGCAGGTCGCGCACTTTAAGCCGCACATGAATAAAGCCAGTAACAAAGCCCGCCGCGGCGCCTGATGCCAAAGCCGCCAAAAGGGTTAAATACGGGTTTACGCCCTTAACCAGCAGCAGCGCGGTCACGGCAGCCCCCAAAGGGAAGCTGCCGTCTACCGTTAAATCGGGAAAATCAAGTATTTTGTAGGTAATATATATGCCGTAGGAAAGCATTGCATATATAAACCCTTGTGTCAATGTGCTTATAATTAAATCAAGCATTTTTTCTCTCCGACAAAGTATTATTTACACTCTATTGCCTTTTCGGCTATATCCGACGGAACTGTAACGCCTAAAGCACTTGCTGCGTCGGAATTGATATAGGTGCTGTATTCGGTAACGGTTTCGTAGGGCATATCGCTTGCTTTCTTTTCACCCTTTAAAATTGCCGCCGCCTGCTTGCCAGCCATTTTGCCGAGCTCAATGTAATCAATACCGGCTGATGCTACGCAGTCCTTTTTAACCTGCTCAATTTCGCTGCCGTATACCGGAATTTTAGCGGCGTTTGTCTTTTCGAGAATTGAGGGTAAAACGCCTACAACATTGTTATCGGTAAGGTTTGTAATGCAATCAACCTTTTTGTTTATAAGCGTATCCGCCGCCTGTGTAACAGATGCCTGATCCGCCACGCCGATATCAACTATTTCAAAGCCGTATTTGCCCGCTTTTTCCTTATATTCGGCAATGGCTGATACCGAGTTCGGCTCGCTTGTGGTGTAAATAATGCCTATTGTTTTAGCGTTGGGCTGTAACTTTCTTATAAGCCCCAATTGCGGGTCAACGGGCAGCTTATCGGAAACGCCGGTTATATTGCCTTCGGTAAGCTTTGCCTCCTTCGGGTCGGTAATCGCGTTGAACACCACCGGTATATCCTTATCCTCTGCCGCGGCAAAGCAAGCGGTAGCCGAGGGGGTTGCTATTGCGCACATAAGCGCAACGTTTTTAGAAGAAAAGTTCTGCGCTATCTGTGTGGCGGTTGAGTTATCGAACGAAGCGTTCTGGTAATCAATTGTAAAGTCCTTGTTTTCTTCAAGTCCTGCCTCTTTAAGACCCTGCAAAAAGCCCTCACGGCAGTTATCAAGCGAGGCGTGCTCGCCGTACTGGCTTATGCCTATAACCGGGACTTTTGTTTCTTTTTTACTTCCGCAGCCTGCAAAGCTGAGCATTAAAACGGCAATTGTTAATATAGCAAATATTTTTTTCATGGTGAATTTCTCCCTTTAATTTTTAGTTTAATTTTTTGGTTTTAAGAAAAATTACACCGGCGCCATCGTTTGGTTAATAATATCATAGTTAATTCCTCCTCGGAAAAATAAAAAAAGCCTTATCCCATATAAAATATGGGACAAGACTTGTAATCCTGCGGTACCACCCAAGTTGCCGGCTGTGCCGACCGCTCATTTCTTACACCTCATTATGTAAGCCGAATTGATAACGGGTACGGTTCCCGTCGGCCGCTACTCGCCTATTGGCTTTCGTGCCGCCCTCATAAGTCCATTCACTAAACGTCGCATCGCGGTATTTCCACCGTCAACCGCTCTCTAAACACGCTCGGAAAAGCTACTCTTCTTAATCTCTGGTTTTTCTTGTTGTTAACAATATATCACCGCTCGGGCGATTTGTCAAGACTTTTTTTAAAAAATTTTTAAAGGTCAAGAAAATCGGTTCTGTATTTAAGCCCGAAAGCGTCGGCAACCGCCTTTAATTCATCGTCATGAATAGTGTTAAGGTGCGGCAGGTGCGCTGTAAGCATATAAAGCTGTGCCGCCTTTTCCACGGTCTCAATAAGTCCGAAGGTTTCGTCCATATCCTTGCCCGCGCCGTAAATTCCGTGAAGACCCCATACCACAAGGCGGTAGTCCTTCATCTTTTCGGCGGTGGCAACGCCTATTTCGTTGTTGCCGCAAACCATCCACGGCAGAACGCCTATACCGTCGGGGAAAACCACTATGCACTCGGTGCACATTTCCCAAATGGTGTGGGTGAACTTTTTATCGTCAAGCTCGTGCACGTGGGTCATGGCAAGCGTATAGGTCGGGTGCGTGTGCATAATAATCCTGTTTTCGGGGTTCTGTTTAAGCCTTGCAATGTGGCTCATAAGGTGCGCTGGCAGCTCGCTTGTAAATCTGCCGCCGTCCTTATAGCCCCAAAGCAGCTCGGCGGTGGTGCCGTCCTCCGCTATGCGTATAATTCCAAGGTTTGTTTCGGGGTCTTCGGCAACGTTTTTAAAGTATTTGCCCGTGCCCGTTACTATAAAAATCTTGCCTTTAAGCTCTGCCGCGTCAAAACCCGTGGGAATAGTGCGAATAACGTTATTCAGGTCAAGGTACTCCCCTACAGTTTCCGCGTCCAGCATATAGCTTATGTTGCCGCCGTTTCTTTCATCCCAGCCCTGGCGGTACATATTGGCGGTTACTTTTTTCATTTCTTCAACAAACGGTGCGGTTAAAATGTCTTTCATTTTCAGTTACCTCTCTTTGATAATACGTCTTTTTCATATTTTTCAACGGTTTCAAACCATTCGCCGTCCGCAGGTGCGCCGCATTTTTTGCAGTACTCGTTCCAAACATCGCCGAACGGCATTGTTTTAAGCTCTTCTGCGCGTACCATAAGCTCGGTCCAGCGGTTCTCGTTCTGCATTTCGGTCATATCGGGTGTTAGCAATGCCGAAAGCAGAGCTTTCTGAACGTTTCTGAACCCTACGGTCCATGCGGAAATTCTGTTTATCGACGCGTCAAAATAATCAAGCGCTATTTTAACTCTGCCGTCAAGCCCGCCGCAGCGAACGATTTCCTTGCATATTTCCTTGGTCTCGTCGTCAAGCAGAACAACGTGGTCGCTGTCCCAACGTATTGGTCTTGTAATGTGCAGCGCGATTTCGGGGAAGAAAGCGAGCAACGCGGGAATTTTATCCGATACAACCTCTGTCGGGTGGTAGTGCCCGTTATCCATAAGCGGTATGCACTTGCCCATATTTGCGGCGGCATAAGAGAGTGAGAACTCGGCGCTGCCCACGGTATAAGCCTCAACGCCTATGCCGAACACCTTTGACTCAACGCAGGGCTTAACCTTGTTGAAATCGTAAGGCTCCGAGAGTATCTCGTCAATAGACTCTCTGTAGCGCACGCGCGGACCCATTCTGTCGGCGGGAATATCCTTAAAGCCGTCGCCCGTCCATATATTCATAACGCAGGGCTGACCTAATTCTTCGGCTAAATACTGCGAAATTCTTATACACGCCTTGCCGTGGTCTATCCAAAATTTGCGGGTCTTTTCATTCGGGCTTGCAAGGGTAAGCGGGTCGCACATGGGGTGCGAGAAAAACGTGGGGTTAAAGTCGCAGCCGAGGCCGCGCTCCTTGCAGAAATCCACCCACTTTTTAAAGTGCTTGGGCTTAATTTTATCCCTGTCTACCCAGCCGCCGTTTTCATCGTCAAAAATAGCATAGCAGGCGTGAAGATTCAGCTTTTTAGTACCGGGGCAAAGCTTTAAAACGGTGTCAATATCCGCCATAAGCTCCTCGGGTGTGGTGGCTCTGCCGGGGTAGTTGCCCGTGGTCTGAATTCCGCCCGAGAGCGAATCAACCTTTTGGTCAAAGCCCCTTACGTCGTCGCCCTGCCAGCAGTGCAGCGACACAGGCACGGATTTAAGGGTCTCGATAGCCTTATCGGTATCAACACCGATCTTTGCGTACATTTCTTTCGCATCTTGGTATCTGCTCATTTTTTAAACCTCCGTTATACTGAATGATTTTTTAACAATTTCCCGCGCCTTTTCAAGCGTGAGAGATTTATCCGAATACATCATCTGCGCTATAAGGTTGCCTATCGCCGTAGCCTCGGTAGGTCCTGCAAGCACCTTTTTTCCCGTGTACTCCTTTGTAAGCCTGTTCAAATATGCGTCCTTACTGCCGCCGCCTATTATGTTTATAAGTTCGATTTTTTTACCGCACACGTTTTCTACCGTTTCCACCGCCGCTTTGTAGGAAGCTGCAAGCGAGTGGTAAACCGAGCTTAAAACGTCGCCTATGGGCAAATCGGGTATGCCCAGATATTTCCTTATAGCCTCAACCATATTTTCGGGCGCGGTAAATTCCGCCGCGTTGGGGTCTATAAGCTCGCGGAAATCGCTTTCTTCCGCCATGTGCATCATTTCATCGTATGTAAACTTTTTATCAAGATTTTTCCTTATATTCTGGAAAAGCCACATTCCCATAAAGTTTTTAAGGAAACGGTAGCGGTAGTTAATGCCGCCCTCATTTGTAAAGCCGCCGTTCAGCGCGTCTTCGCTTAAAATAGGTTTTAAGTTTTCCGTTCCTATAAGACTCCAAGTGCCCGAGGATATATACACGCCGTTATCCCCCACGGGGCATGCGGCAACCGCCGAAGCCGTATCGTGCGAGGGGCAGAAAATAACGGTGGAATCAAAGCCCAGCTCCGCTTTTACTTCGTCGCTGAAATTGCCCACAACGTCACCGGGTACAGAAAGCTCTTCAAAAATATCGGTCTTAATGCCCAAAAACTCCAAAAGCTCTGTATCGCGCTTTTTGCTTTCTGCGCCCACTATCGCCCCCGTTGTGGCGTTGGTGTACTCGTTTTTCATAACGCCCGTAAGCCTGTAGGATATGTATTCGGGTATCATTAAAAAATGCTCCGCCTTGCCGAGCTTACCCGACTTTTTATCGCAGTAAAGCTGATAAATAGTGTTAAAGTTTATCGGCTGTATTCCCGTGCGCCCGAAAAGCTCCGCGCGCGGAATAATTTTGTCTATTTCTTCTTTAATGCCGTCGGTGCGGCTGTCTCTGTAAGCGTAATTCGGCGTAATTTCCTTTTTGTCTTTATCAAGCAAAACGTAATCCACGCCCCATGTGTCAATAGCCACCGTCTCGGGTATTTTGCCCGCAGCAAAGCAGGCTTTAAGCCCCGCCTTTACCTCGCTTACAAGGTGCTCGGTGTCCCACACAAGCGAGCCGTTTTCATTTTTCATACCGTTTTCAAAGCGGTACATTTCAAGCTGTTTTAACATTCCGTCTTCCAGCCAGCCCAAAATGTGCCTGCCGCTTGAGGCGCCTATATCAACTGCCAAAAAATATTGCATAATTTTAACCTCCGAATTTATTTTAACATAATCGTTTTAAAAATCAAATGTCCTATTTTGCTGAAAAAGTGTCTTTTCTTGCAGCTTTGCGTTTTCGCGGTATTTTTTGGGCGATACTCCGTAGCGCTCGGCAAATATCCTATGAAAATAGCTTACGTTCTCATACCCCACCGCAACCGATATGTCAGAAACCCGCCTGCCCGTGTTTTTAAGCAGAAAAGCCGCCTGCGAAAGCCTTTTTTCCTGCACAAGGCTTGTGTAGGTCTTGCCCGTTTTTCTTTGAATCTCGCGGGATACCCGGCTTATATCGTAATGCAGCCCCTCCGCCGCTTCCGCCAGCGTGCCGGAAGCGTAATTTGTTTCTATATAATTTAAAATCTTTAAAAAGTCGGTGTCTTCTCTTGATTTCACTTCGAGATTTTCGGTCCTGCCCATGAGCTGCATAAAAAGCAGTGCCATGGTCATTTGCCCCAGCTTGCGTTTATTAGGCGCGCTGCCCGTAACGGTAAGCAGCAAATTTTCAACCGAATTTTGTATTTCCGTAATATCCGAGACCTTATAATGCAAATAATAGTTGTTATCCCCGTCGCCGCACAGGCAATCGATTAAAAACCTTTTAAGCGGCGTGTCTTCATCGCCGAGCAAAGCAAGCGTACTGCCGAAAAACTGCGGCAGGATAATGAAATTCAGCGCAATGTCGTTCTCCCCCGCTTTTTCTATCGCGTGGCGTGAATTTTGCCCCAAAAAAAGCAGCTCGCCCTGCTTTAATACTATTTTTTTGCCGTCTACAATATGTACTGTCTGCCCCGAGAGCATATACACAAGCTCAACATAGTCGTGCGTGTGCTCGGGAAAATCAATAAAGCGGGTGTGCTTTCTCACGGTTATTAGCTTTCCAAGCTCAAGCAGCTTTTGGCTGTTTACCGTGTTCCCGCCACCGCGCATATAAATATTACGGTTAATTTCAGACTGCCCCGAAAGAATTTCCCTTTCCTCGGGTGTTATTTCTTTGAGATTTGCTATTACTTCGGGTTTTAACATACTATCACCGTACCTATTTTAACAAAATTTTTCCGTGTTTTCAAGAAAAACGAAAAAAACACTTGATTTTTGAGGTTCTACCGATTATAATATATCTTGTCGCTGTAAAACAGCGTAAGTAATCGCACGGAGATGTCGCCTAGTCCGGTCGAGGGCGCACGATTGGAAATCGTGTAACTCGGAAACGAGTTCGAGAGTTCGAATCTCTCCATCTCCGCCATATGAAAACACCATTGAAATTTGAACCCACAAGTCCAATTTCAATGGTGTTTTAATTATAAAATCATTTGTTTATGCGGCTTTTCAAGGTCGCATTTTTTCTTTTTCATTTGGACTAAAAACAGTTAAATGCAAATAATTCTGATTTAATATCCAAAGTCAGCATTTATGAACCCATCAGTCTATCCGCACTTATCCTTTTAATCCGCTGATTTTAAGGCATATTCTTCTTCCTTCTGTTTCGGAGTCTTGTATTGGAGTTTTCTGTGCGGACGTTTAGTGTTGTAGAAAATTATGTACTCATCGACGGATTTACGAAAGTCGGTTTCTGAACGATATTTCGTCCGATACAGTTCCTCACGTTTCATGGAAGAAAAGAAAGATTCCATAACTGAATTGTCATATGGCACATATGCCCTTGAAAAGGACTGTGTTATGTTTAATGAACGAATATAATCATTCATAATCTTGGATCGATAGTTGCTGCCACGGTCGGTATGAAAGGTCAGATTCGAGTCAGGCTGACGCGTTTTATACGCAATTTGAAATGTTCCCTTTACAAGTTGAGCGCTGTTATTCTTTCCGATTTTATATGCTATAACCATACGGGAAAATAAATCAATAATCACACAAATATAATACGCGCTTTTGCCGTACTTAAAATAAGTGACATCACTGACCCACACCTCATTCGGTCTGCTTACATCAAATTCCTGATTAAGGTGATTGCAGTTCTTCCCGGCGTTTTGCATACCAAGTATTGTCCTTTTTGTTGCGAAGAACATGGTTATAAAATGTTCACCTGGGTATATCAAATGCATCGCATATTACATGTATGTTGTATTTCCCATAAAGCTGTTCTGCAGCATACAATCGTTGTTTTAACGGTGACTTAGGTGTGCAGCTTGCGGATTTGAGAATTTCGATGATTGTTTCCAAACGTGCAACCTTGTTTTCCAGCAAATGAAAATTTCGTATATCTACCGTTTTCCTGTTAAGCTCTGCCTGTTCTTCCTGATAAATGCGCACCCAATTATAAAATGTGCTTTTCGGTATGCCGATATCGGCGAGTATGGCTGCTGCTGATTCACCGGATATAAAACGATCAATAGCCTCTTGCTTCTTTTCCGGTGTGTACGTTTTCATTTTTTCAGCTCCTATATTATATTGAAACTTTTTTACAGTTCCTGCACAAAAAAGTTGTTTCTTCCGAACTGAAAGAAACAACATTATTTTACTATCTTGATTTTTGCTAAGCTTTTACTGAAGTCCTTATAAGGACGGCATCTATTTTATCAATAGATCAATTAGTCCCATGATATAAAATCACTGTATCATACCCCCGTTATTACGGCATACAATGCTTAAATCGTTAACGGCGTCCTGTAGGGAGAGTGTATGCTCGACATCGTAGTTTTCGGTAAGAAACTCTATACCCTTATTTGCGTAAAGATAGCGAAAAGGCTCCTGCTCGGTAAGGTTTTTGCTTAAAGCAAATTCGTTTATACAAACAACTATATAGTTAATTATCTTTCTTTCCAATACAGACACCCGCCTTCCAAATATATTATATCCCCATTTTACCGATACGTCAATTCTTTCTTTATCTAAAAAACAAGTTATTATTTGACCTCTGTACATGGGTATTGACAAATGAATTTTATTGTGGTAAAATATGGATGTACACGAGAAAAATAGAATTATCACTATGGGTGCTATGTTTGTATCCTATTCCTTTTTGATATTGTAAAGTATCTCTTGTACATCAAGAGGTACTTTTTTGTTTTACCGGAGGTTATTATGAACGTTGTACATTTACAAAAAGCTTTTGCTTTCATAGCACGTGGATTAGTTGAAAAAGAAAAACTCCTTAAAGAGTCACCAAATCGATATCCATACAGCAAAGACTTACAAAGGGGCATCAATATGTTTTTAGCTGCTTGCCTTGAAATGGGACATCTCGGAGAATGTATTTTTAAATACGCAGACGAAAGTTCGTTCCTAAATCAATATATAAGCAAACCCATCGGTAAATGGTTTTATGATTGGGATCAAGCAATTCTTCTACAATACAAAATAGATTCGCAACCCTTTTATGATTATGGTCCCTTTGCATATCGCCGTGGTAAAAATGATGTTTATACCGCCACGGAAGAATGTATTGAATTCCTCAGCACTCAAGAAATCAACATTATTGAGGGAACTGATGAACGTGCCCTTTATGAAAAAATCATTCAGTTATCTCAAGATGATTACTGCAAGGTTAGAAAATATATAATACAAAATCCTATTATCACAGTAGAAGATCGTCGCGCTTTTTTACTGGAGTATGCAGACAATGCCAATGCTAAAGAAGCCTTTAATCTTGCGTACGAATTATTTGAAGGAACCTATACAATCTGCCCGGCATGCGGATGGACAATGACTGAAGGTGTTTATGGCTATTCATGTGTTTCAGAGCATTGCTTAGAACATATGCCCACAATTACGGATGCGATGAAGATTGACGCATCCATGAAACCGGTGTACAGGCTCAAAAAAGGAATTATGAGATATTTCGCACAGCCCGGAAAACTTGAAATAGAGATAGACAAATTCTGTGAAAAGAAAAATCTCGAATACACCATGTGGCCGCAAAAGGATAAATTTGATATAGAAATTCGTTTTAACGACGGAGAAATATGGGAAATTGATGCCAAAGCTTATCGCAACCCAACATCTTTGTGCGCAAAAATAAAAAACGACGGCGGATTTCCAATCGGTAATTATAAGTTCGGATATTATGTAGTTCCAACAGAATATACAGTTAATAAAAGCAACTACACTTCTGTGGTAAACAAAGTTTTAACACAACAGCCTAATGTAAAATGTGTTACATTGGCTGCGATAAAGAGGAAGATAAATCAAAAGGTTGGTGAAATACATGGGTAAAAAAGAATCGAAAATGTATTATGCGCCGTTGCAGGTGTATTTCAATGATGACATGATGTCTATTGATAGATTTGCCAATATAGAGGCTGTGTTGTATTTATTGCTTACACACGCTAATACTCCAGAGCCCGAAAAGGCATATCTGCTCTTTTCGCAATATCAGCTCATTGGAATAGAAAACGGAACTATGGCAGATCACCAATTACAACTCGCTCGGTATACTTTAGGTTGTTACCGTTCTCGAAAATATTGGCAGGATGATTTAGACGAATATCGTTCTGATGTCTATAAAGGATTTAGAGCATTTACATTCAAATGCGAAAACGACAAAACACTATTAATGCTAAATGAGGCGAAAACACCGCTTTCTTATGAAGAACGCATAAAAGAATGGGAAAAGCATTGGCTCTTGCCGGATATTCGCAAAGAAGAATATCCGATAGCAACTGAAGGCACGTACTGTTACTATACCACAACAAAAGAGGATTTTGAAAAATCGGAAAGAATTAAAGTTTCTTTTTCGGACAATACACTAGTATCAGTTGAACTGGGGGCGTCAATAGATAATAGAGACACAAGTCCAATTATCATTTCTATTTCTGAACTTTTAGAATGTGCAGAAGAAATGAGAAAAATAGATCCTGCCGATTATTGCTATGAAATTCTGCGAAGTAATGCAATTAAAGCCGTAGAAGATGGCAAGGTGTCCATATGCGATAAATTCACCATAGTGCAAACCATAAATATTGTCGGCATGGTTGGATCCGGTAAATCGACACTCATCAAGGTGCTGGCATATTGGGCAAACAAAAACGGCAAACGGATTGTCATTGTGCTGGATACCGTCGCGGAAGTGTTTAATCTTTGGAGATATCTCAATAAGTTATCCGTAAACTGTTCTCCCCTTGTTGGAAGAAGCGAAAGATTAAAGTACATCAACCAAATTGCTGAGCCAAATAAGACTTGTCTTCCCTCAATATTATCTCAATATTTAACAAATGCTTGTCTTGTTGATGGCATGAATGATGGCGACGAAGCCAGCCTTGCGTATGGTAAAGAGCCTTGTTTTTCCTTAAAAGAGCCTGGGAAAAGCAAAACTTTTCTTTGTCCCTATTTTAATATCTGTACCGGTGCTAAAATGTTACGTGACTGTTATACCGCGTCTGTTGTTCTCACTTCTGTGGCCGGTTTTGCTATTTCTCGAGTAGGTAAGAATCGTGAGCCTTTCCTTGACGTAGCGTCAAGAAATTTCGACATAGTGATTTTTGATGAAAGTGACCGCGTACAAAAAACATTGGACCAGTTATTTATGCCGGAAACCAGCTTTAATCACTATATTAAAGAAAGCGCTAACGATTGTGCTCGCTATATGAATATGTCAGGTTTCGAACGCGAAAGGAATCGAGCAAGTCAAGAATACAGCGAATTACAGTTAAGAACAACCGGAGTGATGAGTTGCCTTACAAAAGCACTCAATTGGAATCTTGGAAAATGGAATAAGTTGTCTGCAGGCGAACCTTTCTCCGCATTAACTCTTTTAGACGACTTAAAAAAGGACGAACGTTATAAGATTCCCGATAAGATCTACAATGATATCTATGCTTTAATAGATAATGAAAACGATAATCCAAATTTAAGTAATACTCTACGCGAAGCACTTAATGCATCCTGTATGGAAACCGATTTTCGTCTCTTTAGCACATTGTATAAGAGATGGACCGATGAAGAAAAATCCATATTTGATCGCACTAAAATGACCGCCAAGACGATAGCTGTGCAGGATGCACGCATTAAGCTTGTTATTTGTCTGATATTCTTTGACCACTTTATTAGAAAATTGAGCGACGCTTATGCTGCATGCCACGAGACCTCATACGGACAAAATGAAATATTCGGATTTCTTCAAACACGTTTTCAAGATCAACAAAAGCATCTGCCCTCCGCACTGTGTGGTAACTTGTTCGGCATGAAAAAGAATGAACAAGGCGACATTATTCTATTCAGACAGTTTGCGTTCGGGAGAAGTTTAATGAAAGATCTTCCATATCTGCGATTGGATGAAGGCGGAAAAGCAATCGGTCCTCATGTCATCATGCTTTCCGGCTCCAGCTGGGCTGAAGGCTCGTATGAGTATCACATTAACCGTCCTGTAAACTATATATTAGAAGCAGATTCCGACAAACGTGAGTTTCTGTCAAGAACGAAGTTCTATGAATCCGGTTTTTCAGAAAGAGTATCCGGATCAGGTGAAATGCGGATAGAAATGCTTAAGAAAATTACAGAAAAATCAGCGAGCGATATCATTGGGGAATATAATCGCAATGCCGGAAAAATTCTAATAATCGTAAACAGCTACGATCAAGCGGCTATCGTTCAAGCGGTCCTCGTAAGCACATTACACAAAAAGCAATGTTCTGCCAGAGTATATCGTATGATTTCCGATGCTACGACTACCGATGATCTTGAATGTGTGATACGCCGTGGTGAGGTAAGTCGGTTTGCTTCAACACCTGCAGAAATCTTAATTGCTCCTGCAATGGCTATCGAACGCGGACACAATATCGTCGACGAGACAGGCCACTCTGCGTTGGGCGCAGTTTTCTTTTTTGTTCGTCCTATGTCTGTGCCTGATGATGTACAGGAAAAAGGAAGTAAATTGAATGGCTATATGGAGGCTCACTGCAAAAGAAATCCCGGCGAATCCATTTGGGAATATAATATGCGTATGCGTCAAGAGGCATCAAAGAGATGGAGTATTGTTACACGAAGCGGCAACTATGGTTTGGATAATCTTTCAGATGATGATAAAAAAGACATAGTATCAACACTGTTTATTTTGATTTTGCAGATATTTGGCCGTCTTGCACGGGTTACAGACACCGGCAAGCCTGCACCCCATGTTTATTTTACAGATGGTGCTTTTAGAAAAGCCCCTGACGCAGAACGTGGTTTTGATTGTCTCACAGAGCTTGGCGTATACCTCGACAATATGATGCATGCAGAAACAAGTTCTGAAATTGCAAACACACTTTACAAACCTTTTTACGATGCATTTAAGAAAGGAGTTAATTATGGCAGGTAAACCCATTTTCCCTATGGCATATAGAATAAAACCTAACCAAGTCAGAAAAATTTATTATCTCGGTTTTCCTTCTTCTTGGAAAGAGGAGCTTATTAAAATAGCCAAAGACAATAATCCGAAATTCAAAAGCGAATACGGACTTTCCACACACGCATTACAAAAACTAGTTGATTCATGGATGGAAGGCATCGTCTCTATGTCTCCTCTTAAAGAATATAGTGATGATAGTCAATGGTTGGCATCCACCATGCCCTTTGATGAGAAGAGAATAAATATCCTTTTTGAAATCATTCGCGTTTGGGTTACAGCAACCTATATTTCCGCAGATAAACTCAAGCCTATTGTGATTTCTATGGCAAAAGAACTTTGTTCAAAGATGAAAGCCGATGAGTTTTATCCTTTGCGTACAGAAAAAGATGTTCTCTTATCAAGTGTAGACGGACGCGTTAGTGATGAAGCATATCAGGCAATACCTTTAATTGTTGTAAACAATCTTGTAGGACAAGATATAAAGATTAACGGAAATCAAATACACTTATCGTATGCCGCAAAAAACGAATTAGTAAGTAACATCATTACGGAACCGACACACGGGCACAAGTATTCTTTTGTGTTCAAGTTTTCCGTGCAGACTACTCCCCCGCAACGCGAGGCTCTCTTACTTTGTGACATTAGTATGCGCAGATGGATATATAGCAGGAAAAATAAGACAAAAACGCCTTTTCTCAAAAATGCCATTATAGGACATATTCGGGTCTCAGATAATAAAATTTGCCAAATCCCAATTCAATACAGTTCTAAAACGAAAACTTTGGACTGGAAAGATCAAGACAAAGAATGCTATAACCTATACGGATACGAACCGCTTCCCGATGTCAATAATTTATGGAATATTGTTGAGTGTGGAAATAATAAATATATGCTTCCCTATACAAATGGCATGGATTGCTTTATCAAATCTAACATTGGTACCGGCGTCCCCATTAAAGATAAAGCAGAAGCATATGAAAAGATTTTTGCAGTGTTGGGAGATATCGTAGACAAGCCCAATGAGCCCGTCAGAATCCCCACAAGACAGAAGCTGCACCGCTATAAGTCACCGGATGAATATGAAACAAGAGAGGATTTCAGGAAATGGGTTGTATCATGTACAGAAACAAACAAAATACGTTTTGAGTTATATGGAGTGTTAAACAATCCCGCTCATCAATCCCTGTTAGCTGCAATCAGCGATAAGATTATGCGCGATTTTGGTGATCAGAATGATGATTCATGTTTATCTGTCGATATCGCTCAGAGAGAAATTGGGGATATTGCTGCTCCGGTTAATAAATATGATAAAGTCCAAAGATGCGATGAGATAAAAGAGATACTTGGCGAAACTGAGGCTGTTGTTGCCTGTATCTGTATTATTCCTGGTGCCGATGCTGACGAATATAAAGATGATAGAGACCCTAAACTAATAATCCGAAATGCATTTGCGCGGTCCGGCAGAATAGTGCAATTTGTGGTTGCTTCTGATGAGGAAGATTCTCTTAACCGTCAGAAGATAGCGCATGCTGTATATGATATGTATCGTCAACTCGGCGTTACCACTTTAATGGACACCGAACAGCTAAAATCATATAAGTTAAAAGATGTTACTTGCATCGGAATGCATATATGCACGCAGATACATAACATTAGAAAAAAGGCACTTTTTATGCCACTTTATGTATCGCACGAGCTTGCAACCGGAAGAACCCGTGTCCAATGTGCTGCTTTTGAAAAGGACAATGTAAGTTATCGCAAAGCTTGCTTGGAAATGGCAAAATTGTTTTGGAACGAAGACTTAGAGCAGTTATGCGTGGATGCTAACTTTTCTCCCGCCAAGCAAAAGCTTATAGAAATGAAAAATCATTTTGATGCCGAAAGTCAAGGAGCGGTTCTGCTCATCCATTCAGATGGTAACACACGTCCGTTGTGGGGAGGTATTTCCGATAAAAGCATAAGCAGATATAACATAGCGAATGATTATATGCCTGATCAGATTGATGCGGGAACCAGCAAAAGACCGTATCCTATCTCACTGTCAGGTACCGGTGTCCGTATTTTTCGCGTAAGAAACAATGCCGAGGTTCCCGATTATTACACAAGTGCACGCGAGGATGAGAACTATTCTTCGGCTTCCGGTATTTTCAAATATGGCAAAGTGTTTTGGGCGATATCGCAAAAACCAAACGATCCCAAGTATAATCGCAGCCTTAAATATTCTCGTTTCAATTATCCTTTTGCTGACTACGCCGAAAAAGACATGATTGAAATATATCCTTTACAACTTCAGCCCGATGACAAACCTTCGGTTTGGACGAAATATATCATGGATCTGTGCTCATTATCAATTCAATATAACCCATCAACAATCCTTCCGTTGCCGCTACACCTTGCTGCCGCTTTAGAGGAATACTTGCTGGAGGTGTAAACACAAATTTGCACAAATCAAACCCACCGGTTCAACCGGTGGGTTGCTCCACCCCTGAAAGGGGTTTTAAAAATTTAGCGCCGCATCACATTCTCCGGCAGCCGCTCATGTGCGGTTGTCTTTTTTGCCTACTTTCTCTTGTCACCCGTAAACGGGTCGGTAAATTCTTTTATACAAATCTGGTCTGCTGCATAATCTTTTTCTAACTGATTCCTTATGTATTTTAGGACTATGGACCCATCTTTCCATTAGAGAAGGCTGCCCCAACACAACTCTGTAGAACAGAGTGCCGGCGAGCGGCTGCGCATACCGAATGCAGATCATAAATCTGCCGCCCACTAAACTTGGCGTTCGGTAGAGATTTGTTATTACAACATAAATTCTAGAAACATCGGCGTACTTATGTGCTGTACGGAAGCATCTGTGGTATAGGTCAAAGCCTACAACTCAAGCCGTCTACCGCTGACGGTTGGCTGTTTGCAAATACAACGCACACATTCTGCCATCGTCATATGCTCCTCTTAATTTTTGTTCTGAACTATCCTCTTTGAGTCTCATTACTTCACCTCACTTAAAATTCAAGTCGATATACTTTTTCACTCAATTCTTGAATTTCTTGTATTAGATTTTCTTCGCAAATTGCAATAGCAAGTTGAAACAAAATTAAAACAGCAGTGACTTTATGGTAGAGGACTTTAGATTTACGAAGAGAGGGGCGTATCCCCGAACGGAGGAAATCCAAAGTGGCGCGATATTAGGCAGCGTAGATTTTATCTAATTCCTGCTCAAACAGCTCTTCTGGGGTGCGGTATCCGAGAATTTTCCTCGGTAATCCGTTTATACAATCGGCAAAATAGCATATATCTTCGGCTGTATAAGAACTGATCGGCTTACCCTTTGGAATGAATCTGCGCAGCATTTTATTATGACATTCATTTGTACCTTTCTCGCAGGATGTATACAGGTGCGTGAAATATACCGACATTCCGTATTTTTCAAAATCCGCCAATGTGGCAAATTCGGAACCGTTGTCTCGGTTACGGTTTTAAACACCTGATTTTTCTTGCTTAAAAACATTGATACCACTTCTTCAAAGGCTTCTTGCATTGCTTCTGCCGTATGATTTTTAGCTTTTATGGACCTATTTTTTTTATTTTATTTCAACTTCATTTTACAACGCGCGTCTAAAATAATATACAGGATATTTTAATAATACACAATTAAATTCATGATTTGAAATAATGGCATCCGTGGGCGAATTTATAAAAAATTTCATTTTACCCCTTGACAAGATGCAAAACCTGAGGAATACTATAATTAGACGTTCTATTTATGAAGGAGTAACGAAATAAAGTTCTGCGGTCCGAAAGGGCGCTGTAACTTCATCTGCGACTCCGAACAAGGTCGTTATATGAATTTACCGGCGCTATCCGTTCGGGTATGCGTCTTTTTGTTTCTCGGAGAACCGATTGACCCGTAAAATCGGTGAAACAAAACGGCGTATGCAGAAGCATAGATCAACAGAAAAATCTTCCGAAAACAGCACATTGCATGTAGCGGCATACAGCCGGGTCAGCACAAGCGAAGAAGACCAGTTGAATTCCTTTATCACCCAAATGCACTATTATCACGATTTTATCAGCCAATCGGATAATATGGTTTTGGTAGATATTTACGCAGACGAAGGAATTACCGGCACTTCTGTTGAAAAGCGGAATGAATTTAAAAGAATGTTAAACGATTGCCGTCTCGGAAAAATTGACCGCATTTATGTTAAAAGCGTATCGCGCTTTGCGAGAAACGCCTTGGAGTGTATTGAGAGTATACGTCTTTTAAGAGAGTACGGCGTATCGGTATTTTTTGAAAATGACCGTATAGACACCTTAACTCTTAATTCCGAGCTTATTCTGTATGTTAAAAGTGCCTTTGCACAGTCCGAAGCATTGGCGACTTCAAAACGTGTTTCAACTGCAAACAGAATGAGGCTTGAAATAGGAGAATACAGCATATGCAGCGCGCCCTACGGGTTCAGAGCCAAAAATAACGAGTTATTTACAGTCCCCGAAGAAGCGGCGATCGTGCGTGAGGTTTACGGTATGTACCTGTCCGGTATGGGTTTTTTAAAAATAGCCCAAGCTCTAAACCGTAAATACGGCACCGAAAAGCGTTTTTGGAAAGCAAACAGTATACTGTATATTCTTTCAAACGAAAAGTATGCAGGCGACGCACTTTTTCAAAAACGCTTTACACCGCCCGTTTTGCCGCTTATGCAAAGGAAGAATAACGGCGAGCTGCCGAAGTACTATGTTCAGAACACCCACGAGGCTATAATAGACAAAGAAACCTTTAACCTTGTGCAGGAAAAGCTGAAAGAAAATACCGAAAGAAACGCAAAATTCAAGAGCCGAAATAACATTTTTGCCGGAAAGCTGTATTGCGCTTACTGCAACCGTTCGTTTAAAATAAAATATGTAAACGGCGAAAGCTATTATGCCTGCTCAAAAAACAAAGTGTCCGAAGAAAAATGTCTTTCACATTCCATGTCCGAGGAAGTGATTGGCAGAACCTTTATGCGGATGAACCGTTCCATACAGGTCGAGGGAGCCTTTGGTGTACTGAAGGAAGACTATGCTTTTCGCAGATTTTTAACCGGAGGAAAACACAAGACACAAACGCAGTTTTTATTGCTCAGCTTTGCATTTAACATCCAAAAGCTTTGTAACCGACTGAATTCCGGGCGTTTTCATATGCCTTTATTTGAAAAAATGATTGCCTAAACCGAGTAAAAAGTAAATATTTTCATGAAAAAAGAGGGCATTTTTCATACCCTCTGTATGTTTTTGCAGAAAAACTAAAAAAGTTTTCGACATTTTAACAGTTTACAGTCATTATGGGCTGCCGTTCGCGATTCTTTTGCTCTTGCGACAGCCCCTTTTTTTGAGTGCGGTAATTTGTTATTACTCGTTTAATTCGGCTATTGTTACGCCGGTTTCGCCCTCACCGAAGGTGCCCGAGCGGAAGGCTTTAATATTCTTATGCGAGCGCAAATGCGCCTGAACCGCCTTGCGCAAAACGCCCGTGCCCTTGCCGTGAATAACCGTTATTGTGGTTATTCCCGAAAGCACCGCGTTATCAATATACTTATCGAGCTCCAGTATTGCCTCGTCAGATGCCATTCCGCGCAAATCGACCTCGCCCGATACCGTGCGCTGCCCGCGGGAGACTATACCCGTAACGCGGCGGGTCTTTTTAAGGGTAACATCCTCGCGGCGCTTGCCCTTAAAGCGCAGCCCATCAAACGGCACCCACATTTTAACCGCCCCGGCTGATACATACGCCTGCTTTTTGTTTTCCTTTACCTCTAAAACCGCGGCGTCGCTGCCGAGCGCCGTTACAAACACGGTGTCACCCTTTTCAAGCTTTGTAACCTTTTCACCCTCGGCTTTTTTGCTTTCAATCGGGTCGGAGGTCTCTTCAAGCTCGTTTATAGTCTTTTTATAGGCAGTTCGCGCCTTTTCGGCAAGCTTTGCCGCGTTTTCAGCGTTCAGCTGCTTTTTCATTTCTTCAAGCTCGTTTAAAAGCTGCGCCGATTTAAAGCGCGCGTTTTCAATAATTCCGTTTGCAGTCTCGCGCGTTTTCTCCATAAGCTTTGCTTGATTTACATCAAGCTCATGCTCGCGCTGCTCCGCCTTGCGCTTTGCCTCGTCCAGTCTGCAGCGCAGGGTCTGCACCTTTTCGTGTTCCTCCTCTGCCTCATGTCTTGCCTGCTCAAGTGAAGCCACCACGCGCTCAAATTGCATATCATTATCTGATACCTCTTCCCTTGCGCGGTCTATTATGCCATCGTCAAGCCCCAGTCTTTTGGATATTGCAAAGGCATTTGAGCGCCCCGGCATACCTATTATAAGCCTATATGTCGGTTTAAGTGTATTAACGTCAAACTCGCAGGAGGCGTTTTCCACACGAGGTGTATCAATCGCATAGGCTTTAAGCTCGGGGTAGTGCGTGGTTGAAACGGTTTTAGCGCCGAGCGCCGCCAGCCGCATAAGTATAGCCTTTGCAAGCGCCGCACCCTCTATCGGGTCGGTACCTGCGCACAACTCATCAAAAAGCACGAGCGAGTCGTCGTCCGCCTGCTCGGTTACCGATATTATGTTAACCATATGTGATGAAAACGTGGAAAGTGATTGTTCAATGCTCTGCTCGTCGCCTATATCGGCAAAAACCTTTGAAAATATTGCCACTCGGCTGCCGTCGTCGGTCGGAATCATCAGCCCGCACATAGTCATTAAAGTTAAAAGCCCGATTGTTTTAAGGGTTACGGTCTTACCGCCCGTGTTGGGTCCCGTTATAACAAGCGTATCGTATTCCCTGCCTAATTCTACCGTAATCGGCACTACCACGCGGGCGTTAATAAGCGGGTGGCGCGCGCGTTTAAGGTAGGTTATGCCGTCCTTGTTTATCTCGGGCAGTGACGCCTTCATTTTATAGGCAAGCCTTGCCTTGGCAAATATAAGGTCAAGTTTTACAAGGGCTGAATACGAGCTTATTATGCTGCCCGCAAAGCTGCCCGCGTCGGCTGATAATTCGGATAATATCCTTTCAATTTCCTCCTGCTCGCGCAGCTTTAAAACGCGTATTTCGTTATTGGTTTCCACCACCGCCATAGGCTCTATAAACAGGGTTGAGCCTGTAGCCGAGGTATCGTGCACTATGCCGTTAATCTGCCCCTTGTACTCCGATTTTACGGGCACTACATATCTTCCGTCGCGCTGGGTTATTATTGCTTCCTGCAAATATTTAGCACTCGGACCTCTCACGGTCTTTTCAAGTGTTTCGCGTATTTTGCCTGATTTCGCCGTTATTTTGCGGCGAATATCATAAAGCGCGGGCGAGGCGTTATCGTTAAGCTCCTCTTCCGATTTTATGGCGTGATTCAGCTTATCCTCCAAAAATTTATTGGGTATAAGCTCCGAAAAAAGCGGGTCAAGTGTAGTTTCCCCCGCGCCTGAACATTCGCCCCGCCACGCTTTTACCGCGCGTATTACTCTTAAAACCTCGGCAACGTCCAATAGCTCCTTTATTGAAAGCACGCCGGACGCTTCCGCGCGCCTGAGCGGTGATGAAACGTTGACCGCCGCCCCGAATGAGGGGGCGGAATAGCGTGACATAAAGCTGTACGCGTCGCTTGTGTTACTAAGCCGCGCACGCACGGCGGAAATATCGGTTTCGGGCAGCAGCTCCCGCGCCCTTTCCTCGGTTTCGGCGAGAGTAGCCTCGTTTGCCAGCATATCGAGAATTTTATCAAGCTCTAATGTTCCTGAATATCTTGCGATATTGTAATCCATTTTTTACTCCTAAAAATTAAAATTATATCTATTGTAATAAGCTGATTATTTTGTAGTAAGGGTGTCCATTGGGGAGTTTGCCCCTTTGGTCATTCAGGAAGGTTCGGAAACCCAACCCATAGGGTGTCCGACGGTTCTTTCCCCTATTTCTGTCCGCACAGAAATAGGGTGCCCTGCGCGGCATGAGCGCATTTTTATATAATTTAAAATTAAATATAACAATTTATGGAATTATAAAAATCAAGTGTTTTAAAGCGGTGGTCCGCCTGTAAAGTTATATATTCGCCTGTTATATCCGACAGCCGCTTTGCGCTCTCCTCCGGCACGGAAAAAGAGTATAATTTTGAAAATTCGGAATAAACTATATGCCGCGCAGCCGTTAAAAGCGTTCTGTCAAGCGGCACTGTCTTAGCCCCCGCAGGTCGGCAGCCCTCGCAATAAAGCGCGCCGCCCGCAATATCAAAATACATTATATCGTCCTCATATTTTCCGCAACCGCCGCAGGCTACAAGGTCGGGCATAAAGCCCGATATAGATGCGGCTCTAAGCTCAGTAACCGCCTTAATAAGCGGCGGAAAGCGCTTTTCGGCGGTTAAAAAATGCAGTGAATTGAGTATTAAGCGCAAAAGCTCCGTGTCTGCACTGTCATACGGAGCAAAAACGAGCGCCAGTTCGCAAAAATACTGTTCCAATGAAAGCAACTCAATATCGCCGCCCATTGTGAAAAACATTCTTATGGGCACAGCCTCGTAAATTTTATAGGTATCCTTTTTCTTTAAAACGGTAAAGCTGCCGTATGTAAGCAGTGAAGTTGCCGCGCCTTTTTTTGAGCGGATTGACTTAGCCCCCGCCGCAAAAGCGCGAATAAGCCCGTGTTCACGCGTAAAGAGAGTAACCAAACGGTCACTCTCCCCTACGTTCATTTCCTTTATAACCAATGCATCCGTTGTAAAACGCGTCTCTGTTTCCTTCACTTATTTCGTTCTCCTTGCGCGAATTTACAAAATTAAGGTAGTCGCTCACGCTGCCGCTTTTAAGAAATTTATCCCAGGATTTTTCAGCTCCCATAATTCACAGTCCCATCATAAAGAATTACATTAAAATCTTTTGCAGTAAGTTTTTCTTTATAATAGGTAATAACAGTAAATTATTCAGTCAAGCCCGAAGGTGTGTATCAAACCCTGGCGGTTGCGCCAATCCTCTTTAACCTTCACCCATAATTTAACAGACGCGCGAATACCGAAAAATTCTTCAATATCCCGCCGTGCTGACATTCCTGCCTTTTTAAGGGTTGCGCCGCCCTTGCCGATAATTATTCCCTTGTGCGATTCCTTTTCACAAATAACAGTTGCCTCAACGTCCAATATAGGCTCGCCCTCGGCAGTATCGCGCTCCACAAAGCGCTCAAGGTCAATCGCAATGCCGTGCGGCACTTCCTTATCAAGCATACGCAAAAGCTTTTCGCGAATCATCTCGGCAACCATAACCTTTTCAGGCTGGTCGGTAATATCGTCGTCCGCAAAATAGTGCGGCGCGGGCTTTGAAAATTTAAGCAGCTCGCTTAAAAGAATATCCACGCCGTCGCCCGTTTTAGCCGATACGGGCATCACCGTTTCAAACTCAAATTCCCTTGAATAAAGCGCAATAAGGCTTAAAAGCTCCTCCTTACGCTCTAACATATCAATTTTATTTATTGCAAGCACGGCTTTAAGCTTTCGGCGGCTAAGCTCCTTTATAAGCGCCTTTTCCGCAGGCGGCAGCCCGTTTTCAAGGCTGAATTTCGGGGCTGCTTCAATAACCAGCACCGCCGCGTCCACATCCGCCATACCGTCACCCACGGCTTTGTTCATATTTTTATCAAGCTCGTTTCGCGGCTTGTGAAAACCGGGGGGATCTATAAACACAAGCTGATCTACGCCCTTTGTATAAACGCCGCAGATTTTGGTGCGCGTGGTTTGCGGCTTGTCCGACACAATAGCCACTTTCTGACCGAGTATGCGGTTCATAAGCGAAGATTTACCTACGTTCGGTCTGCCGATAATTGTTATAAAAGCCGATTTTTCTTTCATTAAATAAGTTCCTTATGCTATGTATATTAAAGTTTGTTTATGGCAAGTCCCAGAGCGTCCAGCACCTGCTCCTCTTTTTCGCGCATTATGGTGCGCTCAAGCCCGCTCTTTTCGTGGTCATAGCCCAAAAGATGCAGCATTGAATGAACGGTAAGGAAAGCCACTTCACGCTCAATGCCGTGACCGTAAAGGTTAGCCTGCGACAGCGCATGCTCAACCGAAATTACAATATCACCGAGCATTTTAGCGCCTGTTTCGGGATTGGTATCGTACTCGCCGTTTTCACCGAGCGGGAAGGAAAGAACATCGGTTGAGGAATCTATATTCCTGAACTTTTTGTTCATCTCCTTTATCATATCGTCATTAACCAGCGTTACGTTGATTTCTGCTGAGTCCTCAAAGCCTTCCATTTTAAGGGTTGCAATGCAGGCTTTTCTTATAAGCAGCCGCGTACCCGTGGGAAGCTTTACCTTTTTCTGTTCGTCCGTAATAATTACTTTTACACTCATTTCTTTTCAGCACTTCTTTCATAAGCTTTTATGATTTCCTGAACCAGTCTGTGACGTACCACGTCGCGCCCGGTTAGGTAATGTATTGCAATATCATCGACGTTTTTAAGCACCTTTACCGCGTCCTTAAGTCCCGAGCGCTTACCGTCGGGCAGGTCTATTTGGGTAATATCCCCCGTGACCACCGCCTTTGAGTTAAAGCCCAAGCGGGTTAAAAACATTTTCATTTGCTCGTTTGTGGTGTTTTGCGCTTCGTCTAAGATAATAAAGCTGTCGTCAAGCGTGCGCCCGCGCATATACGCTAAGGGCGCCACCTCAATATCCCCGCGCTCCTGGCATTTCTGGAAGTTCTCCGCCCCCATCATATCAAAAAGCGCGTCGTAAAGCGGTCTTAAATAAGGGTCTACCTTTTGCTGTAAATCCCCCGGCAAAAAGCCGAGCTTTTCCCCCGCCTCAACCGCGGGGCGGGTAAGGATTATACGGTTTACGGTCTTTGCCCTGAATGCGCTGACGGCTGACGCTACCGCAAGATAGGTTTTCCCCGTTCCCGCAGGACCTACGCCTATTGTTATGGTATTTTTCTTTATAGCCTCGGCATACTGCCGCTGACCTATTGTTTTAGGCTTTACGGGCTTGCCCTTTGAGGTTATGCAAATACAGTCCGCGTCGGTAACGGCGGTTATGCGGTCGTCCTCGCCGTCCTCAACCAGCCCCGAAACATATTCAATGCTCTGGTCGGTTATCTGCTCGCCCTTGTTTATCATAACAAGCAGCCCCTCAATAGTCCTTACGGCGTTCATAACGTCGGTAACGTCGCCGCGCACCCGTATCTGGCTGCCATGCGAGGTTATGCTCACCTTATATTTCTTTTCTATGCGTTTAATGTTCTCATCAAAATTACCGAACAGGTTTATAATCTGCTCAATACGTTCAATATCAACCGTCTGCTCGAACAAATACCGCGTCTCCTTATTCCTTTTTTATATTATTATACCACATTTTCTATGAATTTCCAGTATTAAATAACATAATATCCTGCACCGCAATGTTTTCTTCCGCCGAAACTACCGTTTTTAGCCTTAAACCGCCCTCAATTTCGTCAATTTCACGGTTTTTGACCTCAAAATCACCCGAAATTTCTAACTTCACCTTTTCCGAAAACAGCCTTTCCAACTCCTTTTCAAGGGCATTTCGGTCGTAATTTTTCTCGGTTTCCTCTGTAAATTCAAAACGCTTTTCATAAATCGCAATCGGTATTTTTTTGCCGAAAAGCTTTAACGTCTTTACATTCGTTTGGGCGTTGTACATTCCCTTTTCGCTGCCTAAATAAAGCGGAATTTTAAGGGTAAAAAACGAAAGCACGCGTTTTGTTTTTTTCTTACCTGTTTTTATTTTTATTTTCTGCCTGTAATTTGCCGTTACGGTAATTTCACGCTCGGTAGAGGCGGTAACGCTGCCTATTGAGTGGACAAACCGCGTTCCCTCGGCGCGTTCCTCGATTCCCGAAACCAGTATATCCCCCGCCGCAACCGTATCGCCCACCTTTACAATGCAGTTGCCAGCGGTTACGTCGATCTTTTTTATAATACCGTCCGCCGCCGCTTTTAAATTGGTGGGTACGCTGTTGTCTTCTTCCTTTTTCTTTGCCTCGGTAACATCCACCGTTAAATAGCAGCCCTCAATATTAAAGGCGCACCAAGAAAGGCGGTTATCTTTAAGCAATAACTGCAGCTTTGCGCTTGCGGGCGATATATCGCCTTTGCGTATTCCCGCATATATTCCAAGCTCTTTGCACTCGGCAATAATATCCCTTTCGGGAACGGCGCTGCTGCCTGCAACCTCCACCGACCAAACAAAGCCCGACATAAAGGTTAAAAAGGCGAAAAATACGGCGGCGCCCACGGGAATACCGTACCTTTTTTTGTAGCGCTCGGTAAAAAAGGGCAAGCCGTATCGGTCAAGTATATGCACCCGCAGCCCGCTTTTTGCAAGCAAGCGCGGCAAGCGTTTAAAATCGCCTACGGCAATATAGCACCTTATAGCCTTGCCGCGCCTTTTGATATTCCACAGCGGTATTCCGTTTTTCGCGCATATATTAAGCAGCTTTTCCGTTATATCGCCCTTAATTTCTATTCGCAGAAAGCCGCGCCAAAATCTGTAAAAGAAAAGCATTTTAAAATCACCTATACACAAAATTCAAGCGACGACATATTTCCCTTTACGGTTATGGTAGTGTCCTCAAAGGTTACTATATCAAACTCCGTGCCGCACACGGTAAGCGCGCCCTTCGGCAGGCGCAGCTTTAAATATGTATCGGTGTATTCCATAACGCCCATACACCCCTCGACAATTATTTCATGGTTTCCGAAAAGCTCCAAATGCGGATTTTTAATCGCACCCGCCGATATTTCATCGCCGCAGCTGAAAATTTTCCATTTTTCCTTAGGCTTTTCGGATTTAAACTTGAATTTCTTGCTCAATTGGCACAACTCCCCCTAACATACTATGTTTTCGTAATTATAATAATTCTGAAAAGCATATATTGTATTAGAAAAGGTGGGAAAGAATTGAAGATAATATCGGTTTTAGCGGCGCTCACCTTTGCCGCCCTTATTATAATAAAGCCCGAACTCTGTGCCGCAGGCGCGGCTGAGGGAATTTTGCTGTGCGGCCGTGTGCTTATTCCCTCGCTTTTTCCTATGACGGTCTGCACGCTGTTTATTACCGGCAGCGGTGCGTTTTCGGGTCTTAAAAGGCTGTCCGCCGTTACGCAAAAAATGTTTCACTTATCGTCGGGTGAATTTATAACGGTAGTTTTAAGCCTTATAGGCGGCTACCCCGTGGGCGCAAAGCTCTTAAACGAGGCGGTAAAGGAAAACCGCATACCCCCCGAAAAAGCGGGGCTTATGCTTTGCTACTGCGTAAATTCGGGACCCGCATTCGCCGTTTTAGCAGTGGGCGTGGGTATGTATTCGTCAAAAGCCGTGGGCTTTGCGCTGCTTGCCGTGCATTTATTGCCGTCCTTAATAATGTGTTTCTTGTTTTCCTTTTTAATAAAAAATGACGCTGTGAAAACCGCACCCATGCCGCAAACGGGCATTGCCGATAATTTTGTCTCGTCGGTATCTGGCGCCTCAGCCGCGCTTTTAAGTATATGCGCATGGGTGATATTTTTCTCGGCAATAGGCGAATATATAAACTCCTATGCCGCGCGTTTTCCGTGGCTTAAATACGCCGCCGCGCCGCTTGAAGTAACAAACGCGGTTGCAAACACCCGCTCACTGCCGCTCACAGCTTTTTTGCTCGGGTTTGCGGGAATCAGCATTTGGTGCCAGATTTTAAGCGTGGGCAAAAGCATTAAAATTAATTTTCCGCTGTTTTTGCTTGCCCGCATTTTCCACGGACTTTTATCGGTTTTGTTTTTACGTTTGATTTTAAAAATTTTTAAAATTACCGTTAAAACCGCCGCAGCAATAAATTTTTCTCCGACCTACGGGAGCGCCGCGCTTTCGCTTTCTATGCTTATAATGGTTTTAATTTTTATAATATCGGTTTATACGAAAAAAAGTACTGGAAAATTGCTTGACGATATAGTATAATTAATTCGGTGATTTTTATGGCTGATATATTTAATAAGGATTTGCCGCACGCGTGCAGCTATTGCGAGCACGGTCGCGAATCGCTTTTTTCGGGTGAAATACTTTGCTCAAAGCGCGGCGTTACCTCCCCGCGGGATTCCTGCCGCAAGTATAAGTACGACCCGTTAAAGCGCGTGCCGGAGCGTATAAAGATTTCGGATAATTATAACCCCGAAGATTTCTCGCTTTAAAAAAGTTTTAAATTTCCAAAAGTTTTTGTTGACAATCCGCCGAGTTATGGTATAATAGTTTTTGCGCTATGGTGGATGTAGCTTAGTTGGTTAAAGCGCCAGTTTGTGGCACTGGAGACCGTGGGTTCGAATCCCATCTTCCACCCCATAAAAAAGGGCTTGCTTTTCTGCAAGTCCTTTTTCAATGAAATTCGTCACCGACGAAAAACTCTTTTTACAACCAATTCACAACCCCCCGCTCATATAAATGAGCGGGGGGTAACTTTTTATTTCTTCTTTTTCGCAAAGACTATTGACAAATTTAATACTTCGTGATATGATGTATAACGTTAAAGGAGGTATAGTATGGATATTCAGCTAAAGCGGGGTCTTTTGGATGTTTGTGTTTTGGCAGCTATCAAGAGCGAGGATTCATACGGCTATAAGATTATAAAGGATATGAAGCCGTATATTGAGCTTTCCGAGTCTACCCTGTATACTATTCTGAAACGGTTGGAAACAGCTGATATGCTGACCGTTCGCACTGCCGAGCACGGTGGTAGGCTTCGTAAGTATTACCACATCACCAATGAAGGCTTAAAGCGCATTGAAGAATTCAAGGTTGAGTGGAAAGAAATTTTAGCAATTTATCAATTCGTCACCAAGGAGGATGATAATAATGAATAAACAGGAATTTTTAGCACAGCTTCGTAAAGAGATTACGGGACTACCAAAGGATGATATTGATGAGCGTTTGACATTTTACAGCGAAATGATTGAAGACAGAATTGAGGAAGGCCTTTCAGAGGAGGAAGCAATTTCGGAGATAGGCTCTGTCGGCGAAATAGCTGCACAAACAATAGCCGATACTCCCCTTGCAAAAATCGCCAAAGAAAGAATAAGGACGAAAGGACGGCTTAAGGCTTGGGAAATTGTGCTGCTGGTGCTGGGCTCTCCGATATGGCTTTCTCTCGGAATTGCCGCAGCCGCAGTAATTCTTGCCCTTTATGTTTCTCTGTGGTCTGTAATCGTTTCGCTGTGGGCGGTTTTCGGCTCGCTGGCGGTTTGCGCTGTGGGCAGTGTGCCGATGTGCTTTTTTCTTGTTGCGGGCGGCAGCGGTGCGTCGGGTATAGTTACCCTTTCGGCCGGAATTATTTGCGCCGGGCTTTCTATTTTAATGTTCTATGCCTGCAAAGAAACAACCGGGTGTATTTTGTTACTTACAAAAAAATTTGCGGTATGGTTAAAGAATTGCTTTATTAAAAAGGAGGAATTGTGATGAAAAAGTCAACAAAAGCATGGCTTATTACTGCCGGTTCTCTTGTGCTGCTCGGATGCATAATTTTTGTATGTACTATGTCGGTGCTTAAATGGGATTTCCAAAAGCTCTCAACGGTCAAATACGAAACGAATACTTATGATGTGACTGACGCTTTCAACGATATATCCCTTACAACCGATACCGCAGATATAATATTTGCCCTGTCAGATGACGGTAAATGCAGAGTAGAATGCTATGAGGAAGAAAACGCAAAGCACTCGGTCACCGTTGAAAGCAATGAGTTGGTTGTAAAAATAAACGAACAAAAATCATGGTATGACTATATCGGATTTTACCTTGGCTCACCGAAAATAACCGTATATTTACCTAAGGCGGAATACGGTGTACTGACAATAAATGAAAGCACGGGCAGTATTAAAGCACCGAAGGACCTCTCTTTTAAGAGCGCCGATATTTCCGTAAGCACGGGTGATGTTGACTTTTTTGCAGCCTCGCAGGAGGCGGTCAAAATCAAAACAAGCACGGGAAACATATGCGTAGAGAATAATACCGTCGGTTCGCTCGACCTTTCGGTCACCACAGGTAAAGCTGCTGTTTCGGGGGTGACCTGTAACGGCGGCATTACGGTAGGCGTATCAACGGGCAAGGCTGCTTTAACCGATATTGCCTGCAAAAGCGTTACGTCAAGCGGAAGTACCGGTGATATATATTTAAAAAATGTTATTGCCGCAGAAAAGCTTTCTATTGAGAGAAGCACGGGTAATGTTAAATTTGACCGTTCGGACGCTGCCGAAATTTTCGTCAAAACAAATACCGGCAATGTTACGGGCAGTCAGCTTACCGATAAGGTATTTATTACACAAACCGATACGGGCGACGTTTCCGTTCCCAAAACGGTAACCGGCGGCAGGTGCGAAATAAAAACCGATACAGGCGATATTAAAATAAAAAAAGACTGAGCACAAAAAATATTAAAAATCATTTCAAATTACTTGAAAAGGTACAGGGCTTTATGCTATAATCTACTCAGAAAGGTCGAAAGAAGGAAGTCGAAATATGAATATTACGCCCTGTCAGATTGATTTTAACGAAAAAAAGGGTTTTATTTGCGATATGGACGGCGTTATATACCACGGTAACCGAATTTTACCGGGCGTAGCCGAGTTTATCAAATGGCTGCATGATGAAAAAAAGGAATACCTTTTCCTTACAAACAACAGCGGCTACACACCGCGTGAGCTTAACCAAAAGCTGGCACGAATGGGGCTTGATGTATCTGAGGAGCATTTTTACACAAGCGCCTTGGCAACCGCCGCATTTTTAAAGGAGCAGGCTCCGGGCTGCTCGGTATTCGCCATAGGCGAGGCAGGGCTTTTAAATGCGCTTTATGACGCCGGAATAACAATGAATGATGTAAACCCCGATTATGTGGTTGTGGGCGAGGGGCGCTCCTATTCACTTGATACGCTTACAAAAGCAACCAATCTTGTTATGGCGGGTGCAAAGCTTATCGGTGCAAATTCTGATGTATCGGGACCTATTGAGGATGGAATAGCTCCCGCCTGCCGTGCGCTTATTGCACCCATTGAAATGGCAACCGGCAAGCAGGCTTATTTTTGCGGAAAGCCTAACCCGCTTATGATGCGGACAGGCTTGCGCCTGCTGCATTGCCACTCTGCCGAGGCGGTAATGGTTGGCGACCGAATGGATACAGACGTTATTTCCGGTATGGAAAGCGGTATGTCAACGGTGCTGGTGCTCTCGGGTGTTTCCACCCGTGAAACACTTAAAACCTACGCCTACCGCCCGAGTATTGTTTTAAACGGCGTCGGTGATATTCCGGCTATGGCAAACAATAAAAAATAAAATAAACAGCTAAAAAAAGCGAGCCGCAGCACCCAAAAGGAACGGTTGCGGCTCACTTTTTTAGGCAAATATATAAATTCACCCATTATGAAACGGAGATTTAAAAGTGTTAAAAAACTATATCGGCAATAAGGCGTTTTACCGTATGGCTTTAACGGTCGCCCTGCCTATGATGATTCAAAACGCCGTAACCAACTTTGTAAGTTTGCTTGATAATATTATGGTCGGGCGGGTCGGAACGCTGCAAATGACCGGCGTTTCGGTTGTTAATCAGCTGCTTTTTGTATATAACCTTTGTGTTTTCGGTGCGGTGGCAGGCGCCGGAATTTTTACCGCCCAGTTTTACGGGCAAAAGGATGATGAAGGCATACGCCAGACCTTCCGTTTTAAAATATTTATCTGCGCGCTTATAGCCGCTATAGGCATTTCGCTGCTGCTTATAAAGGGCGATAGCCTTATAGGGCTGTATCTGCGCGGCGAGGCTACCGCAGCCGAGCGCACCGCCGCGCTCGGGTACGGGCGCGATTATCTTGCAATTATGCTTATAGGGCTTGTACCTTTCACCTTTAATAACGCCTATGCCTCATCTATGCGCGAAACCGGGCAGACGGTCGTGCCCATGGTGGGCGGGCTTGTTGCAGTTGCGGTTAATATGTCCTTAAATTATGTGCTTATTTTCGGCAAGCTGGGTATGCCGGTGTTAGGCGTTAAGGGTGCGGCTATTGCAACCGTGCTTTCACGCTATGCAGAGCTTGCCGTAAATGCCGTTTGGCTGCACAGTCACGGCAAGCGCTACCCGTATATTCGCAGTGTTTACCGCTCTGCGCGCATTGCCCTGCCGCTGCTCAAAAAAATTGCGGTAAAGGGTATGCCGCTGCTGTTTAACGAGGCGCTTTGGTCTGCAAGCGTGGCTGTGCTCAACCAGTGCTACTCTACCCGCGGGCTTACTGTTGTTGCGGCAAATAACATAGCCTCTACACTGTGGAATCTTTTCTCGGTCTGCTTTATTTCGCTGGGCAGCGCAACCGGCATCATTATAGGGCAAATGCTCGGCGCGGGAAAGCCGGCCGACGAGGTGCGCGATTGCGACCGAAAGCTGATTGCCTTTTCGGTTACCTCCTGCGCCGTTTTCGGAATCGCAATGGCTGCGGTTTCGGGGGTATTCCCCTTAATTTACAAAACCGATAACTCCGTGCGCTCGCTCGCAACCGCGTTTATTTGCATTAACGCAGTTATTATGCCGTTTAACGCTTATGCAAACGCAGCATACTTTACCCTGCGCTCAGGCGGAAAAACACTCTCCACCCTGCTGTTTGACAGCTGCTTTGTTTGGGTTGTAAGCGTGCCTGTAGCCTATACTCTCAGCAGATTTACCGGAATTGCCATTCTTCCGCTTTATGCCGTTTGCCAGAGCGCGGAAATTCTGAAATGCGTTATAGGCTATATTATGCTGAGGCGCGGCAGCTGGATTAAAAATATTGTGCAAACTCACCCTGACGCGGAATAACTTTTGATTTTTTGGAGGTTATTTTATGATACACGGATTAGGCGAGCTGCGCTCCTCTGATGGCAGCACACTTTTAAAAGTGTGGAAGGTAAGCGTTCAACCGGGTGTGCGACCGCTTGTGCGCCACAGCCACATACGCTTTGAAATAACCCTTATAACCTCCGGCAGCGGAATTTACACAGTCGGCGATATGGAATACCCTATTAAACCGGATAGTATATTTGTATTTGCAAGCAACGAGCAGCACTGCGTTACCAAGGTGGACGAAAACGGGCTTGAAATGATAAACCTGCACTTTGAGCCGCGCTACCTTTGGGGCAGAAGCTTTGACAGCCTATCTGCGCAAAATGCCGATTTTTGTTTCAGGCACAGCCCTGAGTTCTGCAATTACTTATCCCCCGAACGCTCAACCGCACTAAAAAGCCTTTTTATTATGATGACCGAGGAATTTTCAAAAAAGCCGGCTGAATATGCCCTGCAAATAAAAAATTACCTTAATATGATAATTATAAGTCTTATACGCAGTTTCAACTATACCTCTGATAATGTCGCCGTAAGCCGCGACAGATTAAATTCGGTTAAAAACACTATTAAGTATATAGACACACATCTATCCGAGCCGATAACCCTGCAAATGCTGGCGGAAAACGCCGGAATGACACCCAATTACTTTTCAACGCTGTTTAAAAAAATCAGCGGGATAACCCTGTGGGACTACATAAACTCGCGAAGAATAGAGGCGACAATGCAGCTTTTAAAAGGCGAAAAACAGCTCAATATACTTGAAATAGCCACTCAGTGCGGCTTTAATAACACGGCGAATTTCAATAAAATTTTTAAAAAGGTAAGCGGTTTAACACCTAAGGAATACCGCGCCAGCGGAGATATAATAGTGTAATTAAATTATTCAGCAATTTATATGCTTTCGCAATATAGCATAAAGCACCGAAATTTTTAAATGTTTTTTTCAATTCACTGTTATTATAAATATTGCACTTTTTTGTCATAGGGAGTATAATAAATGCGAAACAAAAGCAAAAGGCGGTGCAGCGGTAATGTTTTCTGAGCTTAAAAGCGTCGGGCTTTTCGGTATCGACTCTTATATGATAGAGGTTGAAGCGGATATATCATCGGGACTTCCGGCTTTTGATATTGTAGGTCTGCCTGATACCGCCGTAAAGGAATCACGCGACAGAGTACGCGCCGCACTGAAAAACTGCGGCTATAAGTTCCCCATAGGCAGAATTACAATAAATCTTGCCCCTGCCGATTTAAAAAAAGAGGGCTCTATATATGATTTACCCGTGCTTATAGCAATACTTAAAGCGTCGGGTCAGCTTGATGCAGACGTGAGCGACAGTGTTTTTATAGGCGAGGTCTCGTTAGACGGCAGATTACGCCACATAGGCGGCGCATTGGCTATTGCCATAACCGCCCTGAAAAACGGCATAAAGAATGTATTTGTTCCCCAAGAAAACGCAGCCGAGGCAGCAATTATAAGCGGCATATCGGTTTACGGTATAAATAATATAAAGCAGCTTATAGCCCACCTTTGCGGCAACGAAAAGCTCACGCCGCAGCCGGTCACGCAGGTTGACGCCCCTACCGCCGCCTTCCCTATTGATTTCAGCGATGTTAAGGGTCAGCTTGCCGCAAAAAAAGCGCTTGAGGTTGCCGCGGCAGGCGGTCATAATGTTTTGCTTATAGGTCCGCCAGGTGCCGGCAAAAGTATGCTCGCAAAGCGTTTACCCACAATTTTGCCCGAAATGACCTTTGAAGAATCAATTGAGACCACAAAGGTTCATTCAATAGCGGGTATACTTGATAAAAATAATCCGTTTGTACGGGTTCGCCCGTTCCGTGCTCCGCACCATACGGTGTCGACCGCCGGAATAACAGGCGGCGGCTCTGTTCCTAAGCCAGGGGAAATTTCGCTTGCGCACAACGGCGTTCTGTTTTTAGATGAGCTGCCGGAATTTCGCCGCGATGTGACCGAGGCGCTCCGCCAGCCGCTTGAGGACGGCAAGGTAACAATTTCCCGCATTGCCGGCTCAATTACATACCCAAGCTCAATTATGCTCGTGGCGGCAATGAATCCATGTCCCTGCGGCTTTTTCGGGCACCCTACGCGGCAATGCATATGCTCGCCCAAGGCCGTGCGTAATTACCTGAATAAAATTTCAGGGCCTATGCTTGACAGAATTGATATTCATATAGAAGTGCCGCCGGTAAATTATGAGGAATTAAACTCCACCGGCAAGGAGGAAACCTCGGCGGAAATTCGCGCCCGTGTAAACCGCGCAAAGCAGCTCCAAACAGAGCGCTACCGCGGAACGGGCATTTCCTGCAATGCAAAGCTCACCCCCGCAATGCTGAAAAAATACTGTGCGTTGGATGATATGGCATCGGGATATTTGAAGCTTGCTTTTGATAAACTCGGTATGTCGGCAAGGGCATATGACCGCGTTTTGAAGATTGCAAGGACGCTTGCAGACCTTGAAGGCAGTGAAATTATAAAAAGAGAGCATATTTTTTCATCAATTTCGTTCAGAACACTTGACAAAAAGTACTGGAGCGAGTAAAATAGATATTGTCAGTTCGGTACGGTGTGTTTTTTAAACTTCACCCTACCGCTGTTCGGGGGCGTAGCTCAGCTGGGAGAGCGTACGGTTCGCATCCGTAAGGTCGAGAGTTCGATCCTCTTCGTCTCCACCATAAGTTTTGAAACCCGCTTGAATAGCGGGTTTTAATTTTTTTCATTAAAATTCCCCCTGTAAAAATACACACTTATGTCAAAAGGTATACCTTTTGAACTCCTGCTTTTGTCCTTTGATGAAATAAAGGAACCTGTCGCTGCGTTTTAAACGCAACGGCAGGTTTTTTATTTATTCTGTATTATCAGTCTTTCTTAAAGAAATTGATTACATCGCTGTAGCTCTCGTCATCATCGGCAGAGGTATTCCCGAGGAGAGAAGCCAAATCATTGTTCTTTTCCTCTTTCTTATCGTCGCCGAGACCTGTTGCAACAACAGTAACGCGGATAGTATCTTCCAGAGTATCGTCAAGCTGAGCGCCCCAGATAATGGTAGCGTCCGGGTGAGCCATATCGGAAATGATGGAAGAAGCAAGTTCAACTTCTTCAAGACCGATATCATCGGAACCGGTAATGCTGATGATTACGCCGCGCGCATTTTCCATAGAGGTTTCGATAAGCGGGCTGCTGATAGCTGCGCGCGCTGCCTGCTCTGCCTTATCGCGGCCGGTAGCAACGCCGACGCCCATGTGGGCATAGCCTGCGTCTGACATAATAGACTTAACGTCGGCAAAGTCAAGGTTGACAAGCGCGGTAACGTTAATAAGCTCGGAAATGCTCTGAACGCCCTGACGGAGAACGTCATCGGCAATATCAAATGCATTCTTAAATGTAATCTTCTGCTCGGAAACAAATTTAAGGCGCTCATTCGGGATAACTACCAAGCTGTCAACACATTCCCTTAAAGCGGCAATGCCCGATTCAGCTTGGGTCATACGCTTTTTGCCCTCAAAGCCGAAAGGCTTTGTTACAATACCTACGGTCAGTATTCCGAGCTCCTTAGCAATAGAAGCTACAACGGGAGCCGCGCCTGTGCCTGTTCCGCCGCCCATACCTGCGGTTATGAAAATCATATCGGCAGTGCGAATGGCCGCGGTAATTTCATCACGTGATTCTTCTGCAGCAGCTCTGCCGTTATCGGGGTTGCCGCCCGCACCCATACCTGATGTGGTTTTTTCACCTATCTGAATTTTCTGATTGGCTTTTGATTTAATAAGAGCGGCTTTATCGGTATTGATAGCGATAAACTCAACGCCGCGAACGCCTGCGTCTACCATGCGGTTTACTGCGTTTCCGCCGCCGCCGCCTACACCTACAACTTTAATTTGAACTACATTCTCTTGATCTTCTGCTACTTCAAATGGCATTTTAAATTCCTCCGTATTTATGTAAATTGGAAATTATACTTACTCACTTAAAGATAATAACATATCTTTTTTCAAATTTCAACACTTTTTATTACATTCCTGTAATTTTTTTTAATTTGTTCAAAATTTAGGCTGTTAGACAATACAATCAGAGCACAATGCTTTTTTGAAGAAACGGCGCCGTTATCGGCATTGTTGCCCTCCGCTCACAATACGTCAGTATTCTTCGGTCAGGCGCCGCGCCGCTAAACAGCGCCGTTTTCTTACAAAATCTTTGACCCATAGCGAGAAAATTTTTTCGCTTATGAAGTCGAGGAATGCAGGAATACCGGCGTATTTCAAATGACGAGACAATATAATCGAACAAATTTTCCGCTATGGGAAGTATTGCGCCCTGATTGTATTGTCTATCCCCCCGAATCTGTCGAAACAAAGCTGCCTTCGGTGTTTGTGGGCGTCCACATACTGAGATTTATTTTGCCCTTTGCCGTTTCATCCATATTTTTTATCATTCCGGCAAGGTGCGCAAATTTTTTATCGGTATAATTTGAGGTGCCGAGATTAACGGTAAATCTGCCGTCAACACCCAAGGTAATGGCAAGCTCGTCCGTAATGTCAATTTTAGTAATTTTAAGCTTTGTTTTTTCGGCGCTTGCAAATATTTCGTTCAGTGTGGTTTCGGTTTTTTCCTTGGCAAAGATAAGCTTATGCCCGACCTTTAAGGTAAGCCCGCCGGCGCTGATTTCGGGTATTCCCTCGGGCTTTTCCGATACCTCCGAAAGCACCCGCCCCGATTTACTCACGGGGTAATATTTATCCCCCGATAAATAGCATACATATTCCGCAGCGTCGGTCACCTTGAGCGTGTATGTTCCCGGCAGTTTGCGCTTTACCGTTACTTTTTCTATGTACGGCAGTTTAGTTTTGAGTTTTTCCTCATTTACCGAGGAAATAAACAGGTTATCTCCCTTTTTTATGCCTGTGGCGGTGATTATTTGCTCTGCCGAATATTTACTGCTGCCGGAGGCGGAAATACTTTCTATTTTGAAGAAAACCGTGAGTGAGAGTATAACCCCTACTCCGACAGCCAAAACAAACAGTAAAACAAGAAAAACCTTAATTCTGCGCCGACGTATTTTCCGTTGCCGCGCCTTTCTTTTTCTTAAGAATTCATCGTCCCTGTTATTGGTATTCAAAAAAATTTCACCTCTTATAGCTTATATCCGCCCCGAGTGATGACAAACGCTCGGTAATTTTTTCATAGCCGCGCTCAATGTGGTGCGTATCCCCTATTTCAGATGCTCCGTTTGCTTTAAGCGCCGCTATTACAAGCGCTGCGCCCCCGCGCAGATCGGTGGCTCTGGCGCGCGCGCCCGAAAGCTCGCTTACTCCCTCAATAACCGCCGCCTTGCCCTCGGTTTTGACTTTTGTGCCGAAACGGTTTAATTCATCAATATATCTGTAACGGTTTTCAAAAATATTTTCCACAAAGACCGAGGTACCGTCCGCCACCGCCAGCATTGCAACGGCGATAGGTCCTGCGTCGGTGGGAAAACCGGGGTAAACAAGACTTCTGAGCGTGGGTATTCTTTTAAGGCGCTCGGGGGATATAAGGCGAAGGCTTTTGCCGTTTACCGAAATATCGCACCCGCACTCGCGAAAGCTCCACAGCAGCGATACCATATGCGGCGGCATAACGTTTTCAAGCTCTATTTTTCCGCCTGTTACCGCGGCGCACGCCATATATGTGGCGGCTACTATGCGATCGGGTATTATAGTATGCTCGGTGCCGCCGAGCCGCTTTACGCCCTCTATCCGCACGGTATCAGACCCGCAGCCGCAAATTCTGGCGCCCGCGCTGTTTAAAAAATCGGCAAGGTCGCTTATCTCGGGCTCCTTTGCTGCGTTGTGAATAACGGTAGTGCCCTCTGCCGTGGCAGCGGCGAGAATTATATTCTCGGTAGCACCCACGCTCGGAAAGCCCAGGTGTATTTCGGCGCCGTGCAAGCCGTTTTCGGCGGTGCAGTTTAAGTAACCGTGCTCCTCGGTTATTGTGACGCCCATTCTTTCAAGCGCCGATAAATGTAAATCAATAGGTCTCGGACCTAACTCGCAGCCGCCGGGGCTGCTTATTACCGCCTTGCCCATTCTGCCGATAACCGCGCCGAGAAAAACTACCGACGAGCGCATTTCGCGCATAAGGCTATCGGGAATATCGTACTCGGAAACACCCGAGCTGTCAATAATAACGGTATTTTCCTCCTGCCTGCACTTACAGCCCAAATGCTTAAGAATTTTAAGCGAGGTTTCAACATCCGACAGCAGCGGGCAGTTATGTACTACGCTTTCCCCGCCGCAGAGCACCGTGCCCGCAAGCACCGGCAAAACGCTGTTTTTTGCACCCTGAACGTTCACCTTGCCGGAAAGCCTTTTTCCGCCGTTTATTATTATTTCTGACATCCCGTCACCCTCTCGCAATAAAAACTGTTCTCACAGTTCATACTATGCGAAAGTGCGAAAAGTGTCACGCTTCAGTGTATAGGCTGATGAGAGCCAAACTCATTACAGTTTCTCTCGCTGTCTTTTACCGCCTTGCTCGCGCTCATTTTTGTAAGGTATATAAGCCCATTAAAACATCATAAATTCGCTTGTTCGCGTCGGGAATTGCGTGTTTGCGCGCGGCGTCTCCCATTTTTTCAAGCAGCGGCTTGTTGCATATAAGCCCCTCAACCGCTTTAATAAGGCTTTCGCCGCTTAAATCCTTTTCTTCAAGCAACTGCGCCGCGCCCGCTTTTTTAAGGGTCATTGCGTTGTGGTACTGGTGGTTTTCGGCAACATAGGGCGAGGGTATCAGCACCGAGGGCTTTCCGCAACAGCATAGCTCGCTTAAGGTTATAGCCCCCGCGCGGCAGATAACAAGGTCAGCCGCCGCCATACAAACATCCATATTATTTATATATTCGCGAACGTCGGTATACTCAGAAAGCTTTGTATCGCCGAGCGCCTCAAGCATTGCCTTGTAGCCCGCGCTGCCCGCGGCGTGTATATGGTAAAAATCACCCGTAGCGCCTAATTGCTTTATAAGCTCTGTTACCGCCTCGTTTATATGGCGCGCGCCCAGCGACCCGCCGAACGATAAAAGCAGGGGCTTATCCCCTATGCCGAGCCTTGCGCGGGCCTCTTCCCTGCTCATTTTAAGCAGCTCGCCGCGCACGGGGTTGCCTGTTATAACAGGGCTTTTGCCGCATTTTAAGTATTTTTCCGCCTCGGGCATGGCAAGCATTACGCGGTCAGCCTTCGGCGCCAACATTTTGGTTGTAACGCCTGGGTATGCGTTTTGCTCGTGAATGGCGGTTTTAAAGCCCAAACGCTGCGCCTCTTTAAGCACGGGACCGCTCACATAGCCGCCCGTACCCACAACCAAATCGGGTTGCAGCTGCCTTAAAAGCTTTTTGGAATCGATAGACGCCGTTACCGCAAGCCTTGCCGCCCTGATGTTTTTAACCGCGCTTTTAAAGGAAATCTTGCGCTGAAAGCCGGCAACCTCTATTGTATGAAAATCATACCCCGCCGCCGGCACGAGCTTTGATTCGAGCTTTTCGGCAGTGCCGATATATGATATTTCCGCGTCGGGGTGGCGCTCCTTAATATAGCCCGCAACCGCAAGCGCGGGATTTATATGCCCCGCGGTGCCGCCGCCCGCAAACAGTATTTTCACATTTACTTCCCCCTAAAATTCAAGACTTTTCTATATTTGCGCTGCGCGAAACCGAAAGCACAATTCCCATTTCGGCAAGCAATATTAAAAGCGACGTTCCGCCGTAGCTGAAAAACGGAAGGCTGATGCCCGTGTTCGGTATTGTATTGGTAACAACCCATATATTAAGCATTGCCTGCAAGCCCACCTGAAAAGTAAGCCCCAGCGCCAAAAGCGAGCCGAATTTATCCTGCGCGCGCATGGCTATTGTAAACCCGCGCCACACAAGCAGGCAGAAAAGAATTATTATAATAACCGCGCCTATAAGCCCCAATTCCTCGCAGACTATTGCGAAAATAAAATCGTTATGCGGCTCTGGCAGCCATAAGTATTTTTGCCGTGACTGACCTATTCCGCGCCCCAATATTCCGCCCGAACCTATTGCGAGCAGCGACTGTATTGTCTGAAAGCCTTTGCCTGTAGCGTCAGCCCACGGATCGCGCCAGTATTTTATACGGTCGGAGCCGTAGCCTATAATTCCTGTTACAACGGCTAAAACGCCGCCGCCAACACCTAGCGCCGCGCCGCCTATAATATAGCGTTTCGGCAGCCCGCCTACGATAAGCAGCACTATACCTATTGTGAAAATAAGCACGGTTGCCGAAAGGTGCGGCTCAAGCACCACAAGCCCGCATGTAAGCCCTAAAAGCACCACAAGGAAAAATATGAATTTAAAACTTTTCATTTGCTTTGCATTGCCCGCAATAAGCGAGGAAAAAAGCAGTATAATTGCGAATTTCGCAACCTCCGAGGGCTGAAAGTTTACGGGGCCTAAAACTATCCACCGCTTAACGTCCATACCCTTCACCATTGGCGGAAGTACCAGCAGCACCGCCAGCATACCTATTGCAAGAACGTAGGTTATCCATGCAAACCTGCGCCAAAAATGGTAGTCGATTTTTGAAATAAGCAGCATAAGCGCAACGCCCGCCGCGGCAAACGCTGCCTGGCGGGTTATGAACTTATAGCTGTTGCCGTAATATTCGTAGGAATAGGCGTAGCTTGCCGAAAACAGCATTACAAGCCCGGTTGTAAGCAATATTAAAACAAAGGATAAAAAGGTTAAATCAAGCCTTTTACCCGCCTCGGGCTTTTTTTTAGCTGCCGCCATTCTTTATTCCTCCTGAATTACTTATTAAAAATTATTGGTAGCAGCGCAAGCAAACAGCCGAGCGCCGCAACGCTTGAAAACACAAGGACTATTTTTTGCTCGGACCAGCCGCACATTTCAAAATGATGGTGTAATGGCGCCATTTTGAAAAGGCGCTTTTTGGTGCGCTTGTAATGCGCAACCTGCAAAATATCCGAAAGTGCCTCGGCAAAGTAGGTTATTCCCGCAAGCAGCAAAAGCACGGGTCTTTCCGTACCGAAAGAAATTGCAACCACCATTCCGCCCAAAAACATTGAGCCTGTATCGCCCATAAACACCTTTGCGGGCTTTGCGTTCCACACAATAAAGCCGCAGCAGGCACCCGCAAGCGCCGCGGACAAAGCGTTAATGCCGAACTGATAAAGAAAGCCCGAAGCCAGCATAAACGCGCAGGCTACCACGAGAGTAACGGCTGAGGCGAGCCCGTCAATTCCGTCAGTTAAATTCACGGCGTTTGTAAAGCCGTAAATAAACATAAGCGCAATCGGCCAGAAAAGAAGACCCGCACCCTTGACGATATTTATATCGCCTATAAAGGGTATTGTGGTGGTTTTCATTCCCGAAAGGCAGAGCGAAACCAGATACGCCGCGGCAACAAGCAGCTGCAAAAATGTCTTCTGCCGCGCGGTAAGCCCTAAATTGCGCTTTTTAACTACCTTGATATAGTCGTCCATAAACCCTATGGCGGACATTCCCAGTGCTAAAAATATGCCCGAAAGGAAGACGGATAAGCGGTAGCTGTCGTGCAGCTCTGAGGCAAAGCGCCCCGAAATTGCCGCCGAATAGCCGAATGCCACCAAAAGCGATAAAAGCACGCCGGCGATTATCATAACCCCGCCCATTGTGGGTGTGCCCTGCTTGCCCTTGTGCCACTTGGGGCCTATATCCAATATAGTTTGCCCGAATTTCAGCTTTTTTAAATACGGAATTACAAAATATCCCGATCCCGCCGTTACCGCAAATGCAACCGCCGCAGCTATAACAGATGTTAAATCTTTCATTTTCCCCGTCTCCGCCTGTTATTATTTTAAATTTTTAAGCGCTTCTGCCACAACCTCGCGCTCGTCAAGGTGAATGGTGCCGTCTTTAAGAATCTGGTAGGTCTCGTGCCCCTTGCCCGCAAGCACTATTATATCCCCCGGCTGCGCTACCGAAACCGCGTACTTAATAGCCTCAATTCGGTTTTCTATTACCTTATAGGGGGTTCTGCTGTCGCGCATACCGACAAGTATATCGTCAATTATGGCGCGCGGGTCTTCGCTGCGCGGGTTATCGCTTGTAACTATAACGTAATCAGCAAAATGCTCGGCTATGCTGCCCATAATGGGACGCTTGGTTTTATCCCTGTCTCCCCCGCAGCCGAACACCGCAATAAGCCTGTTCTTTTCGCACTCGCGGAAGGTGGAAAGTATGTTTTTAAGTCCATCGGGCGTGTGGGCGTAGTCTATTATAATATGGAAATCTCTACCCGTGGGCACTGTTTCCGCCCTGCCCTTAACGCCGTTCATTTCGGCTAAAGCCGCCGCCACAGTAGTGATAGGTATACCTATTTCCACCGCGCAAACCGCGGCGCAAAGCGAATTGTAAACCGTAAAGCGCCCGCCGGTATTAACCTTTATGTGGCTGATAATGTTGTCGCTTAAAAACTCGTACTCAACCGAGGTAGGCTTGAAGTTTATGCCCTTTGCGCTGTATGTGGAGTTATCGCCTGTTGAGTACGTTACAACCTTGCAGTCAAGGTCCTTTATAATTTCATCGGCGTAGCTGTCGTCCTTATTTATAACCGCCGTTTTGCACATTTTAAAAAGCTTTTTCTTAGCCGCAAGATAATTTTCCATTGTTTTATGGTAATCAAGGTGATCCTGCGTTAAATTGGTGAACATTGCCGCGTCGAAATTCAGCCTGTAAACACGGCACTGGTCAAGCGCGTGGGATGATACTTCCATTATAACATATGTGCAGCCCTTGGCTTTCATAAGCGAAAAAAGCGAATTAAGCTCGTAGGCGTTGGGCGTTGTGTTGTGCGCCGCGATTATTTCATTGCCTATCATATTCTGTATTGTGCCTATAAGCCCTACCTTATACCCAGCTTTTTCAAGTATGCATTTGAGCATATATGTTACCGAGGTTTTGCCGTTTGTGCCCGTAACGCCGAGCAGATGCAGGCTGTCGGCAGGGTTACCGAACCACTTGGCGCATATATCGGCATATGCCGCGTGGGTGTTTTCTACCAAAATCTGATTTTTCTCACCCGTATCGCGCTCGACAACGACCGCCGCCGCGCCGTTTTTTACCGCCTGAGCGGCGTATTCGTGACCGTCGGACGCAGCGCCCTTAATGCAAACAAACAGATACCCAGGCTTTACCTGCCTTGAATCGCAGGTAATACCCGTAATTTCCGTATTTGCTAAATTTCCGTTTACTTCTGTCAGATATTTAAGCTTCATTTTTTCTCCTATCCGTCAACTACGTTGTCATCGCTGAAATATACTGTTATAACCGTGCCGGCGTCAACCTCCTTGCCCGCCTCCACGCTTTGCTTGTAAGCCTTTAAGCCGCCCGTGCTTGTGTTGCCCGAGAACTCAACATTAACGCCCGCCCTTGCCGCCGCGGCGTTTACATCGGTAGCGCTAAGCCCTTTGAAATTCGGCACGGTGGCTTTTGTTACCTCCGCTCCGTCCTCAGTGTAGAGTATAACCACACCGCCGGATATTACCTTGCTGCCGGCAGCGGGCAGCTGCCTTACAACCTTTTCGCCATTACCCACAACCTTGTATTCAAGCTTTTGGGTGGTGATTTTTCCCTTCGCGTCCGCAATGGCAAGACCTACCGTATCGGGCACGGTAATGGCAAGCTTTTGCAGCTGCTCCTCGGTGTAGCTCGGTTCAAAGCCGAGATAAGGCAGAATATCCGCCATTATCTTTGAGTTTACAGGCGCGGAAATAGCACCGCCGTAATACTTTTCGCCCTTAGGCTCGTCAAGCATAACAAAAACCGCGATTTCGGGCTTTTCTATCGGGGCGACCGTGGCGCATGAGCCTATATACAGCCGCTTATCGCCCGTTTGCAGTATTTTGGAAACCTTTTGCGAGGTTCCCGTTTTAGCGCCGATATTATAGCCCGCAACAAGCGAGTTTTTAGCGCCGTTTTCGGAAACAAAGTTTAAAAGCTCCCGCATTGTGGCGGAAGTGCTTTCGGAAATTACCTGCCGCTTTGTTGAAGAGGCAACCGTTTTTTTAACCTTGTTGTTTTCATCGAGTATTTTCTCAACCATATGCGGCTGAACAAGATACCCGCCGTTCACCGTTGCGGAAATTGCGCAGATAAGCTGCATGGGCGTTACGTTGAAGGTCTGACCGAATGATGAAGACGCAAGTTCAACGGGGCCCATTTTTTCTTCCTTATGGTAAGTGGAAGCTGCCTCGCCGGGTAAATCGATTCCGGTTTTTTCGGTAAAGCCGAAAGCCTTGAAATATTTTGAAAAGGTATTAACCCCCACAAGCTGACCTATTGTTATAAACGCGGGGTTGCAGGAGTTTGCTATTGCCTGCATAAGGTTCTGCGAGCCGTGGCCTGTGGTTTTGTGGCAGTGGTATGACTGACCCGCCACCGTTGCGTGACCGTTGCAGAAAAAGCTTGAATTTTTATTTACAAGGTTTTCTTCAAGCGCTATAGCCGCCGTAACCGCTTTGAAAACAGAGCCCGGCTCGTAAGTATCCGAAACCGCCTTGTTTCGCCACTGGCGGTTTAAAAGCTCGCTTTGCACCTTTTTCTTTTCTTCGTCGCCCTCGGTTTCGTCAACCTTTTTTTGGTCGGCGGCAGAGAGTGTAAACGGTGCGTTCGGGTCAAAATCGCCTTTTACCGACATTGCAAGTATCGCGCCGGTATTAACATTCATAACAACCGCCGCGCCGCGCTCGGCAATCTGATTTTCCTCTATTGCCGCTTCAAGGTATTTATCCGCCGTGTACTGAACGTAGTTATCAAGCGTTAAAACAAGCGAACCGCCCTTTACCGCGTTTTCCACCTTTTCATAAGAAAACGGCATATTTGTTCCCGCGGCGTTTTTTGCCGCAACCACGCGCCCCGCAGTGCCTGTAAGCTCGTTATCGTAGTAGCTTTCAAGCCCCGAAAGCCCCTGATCGTCCGATCCTACAAAGCCTAAAACTACCGACGCTAAGTTGCCGTTCGGGTAATACCTTTTTGTAGTGGAGTCAAGCCCTATATACTGCGAAAGCTCCAAATCCTTATTATCGAGTATAAACTGCCGCACCTTATCGGCAGCGGTTTTTTCAATTTTCTTTTTAACGATAACATAGTAGGATTTCTTACCCGTATAATCATACACCGTATCGTAATCCATTTCAAGTATTTCAGATAAACCCTCGGCAATTTTTTTCTTTACCTTTTCGGCGTCCTCGGCTTTTTTTATACTCCTTATTCCGTTTGGGGTAATATATACCGTCCACGCGGGCGAGCTTGTCGCAAGGGTTTGCATATTGCGGTCGTAAATATCACCGCGCGGCGCGGTGACAAGGCTGTCGTACAGCTGCTGCTCGGAGGCGTCGTTCTGATATTTCTCGCCGTTTATTATCATAATGTTTACAAGACTGCCCGTAGATACAACCGAAAGTGCGATTATAAGCACCAGCATTACGGCTGCAATTCTTGTAAGCATCATTTTATTCGGCTTTACAGTCATACGTTTTCCTCCGTTTCCGATAATATCCGAATACGAGAGTCGGCAAAACAACTCTCGTACTCTCTATTCTTACACTGATAATATATTACTGTTACCTGTACTTTTATTACTTCGCGGTTACTTCACTTCCGTCGGCTTTAACCGCCTTATCCTTATCGTTTACTCTTATATACTTAACGTTGCTTTTTTCCATCTTACGCATACCGAGCTGTGTTGCCTCAAGCTCAAGGTTTGCAAAGGAAATTCTGCGCTGCATTTCAACCTCAAGGCTTGTCTTCTCGCTGTCAAGCTCGGTTATTGCGGCTTTAACCTCGCCTATTTCGGAGTTTACCTCGTTTATTTTAATGCGCATCATAATATTTCCGCAAAGTGCCGCCAGAATAAAGGTTGCCGCCATTATAAACGCCGCGGGCGATGAAAGGCTTTTAGCCGCCGCGCGTCTGCGGCTTTTTGTGCGCTCCGCTGTTTTGGGCATTGCAACTATATTATCACGCCTTTTCTCTGTTTCGGCGGTTTTCGGCATAAACATTTCAAAATCGTATGCTAAGCTGTCGTTATAATATTTTATGTTATTCATAACGCGTATCCCCTGTTAATTCTTTATAATTACCCTCAGTTTTGCGCTTCTGCTGCGCGGGTTTTCGTTCAATTCTTCTTCGCTCGGCTCTATGGGCTTTTTGGTAAGCAAATGCCCTGCCGGTGTTTTGCCGCAAACGCACACCGGAAAATCGGGCGGGCAGGTGCAGCCTGTGCAATATTCACGGAATTTTTGTTTCACCATTCTGTCTTCAAGCGAATGGAAGGTTATAATAGCCAAAGCGCCGTCCTTATTAAGCAGCCCGAATGCCTTATCCAAAGCGTCCCGCAGCTCGTCTAACTCGCCGTTTACGGCAATTCTTATAGCCTGAAAGCATTTCCTTGCGGGGTGACCGTCGCGCCGCGCCTTTGCGGGTACGGCGTTGGCGATTATATCCGCCAACTGCAAGGTGCTCATGATCGGCTGCTTTTCACGCTCGTCAGCAATTCGCAGCGCGATTTTATAGGCAAATTTTTCCTCGCCGTAGTCTCTGAAAATTCTTGCAAGCTCTGCTGCGGAATAGCTTGCCACTATATCCGCCGCGGTTAGCCCGCTTTTGCTCATTCGCATATCAAGCGGTGCGTCCTTGTGGTAGGAAAAACCCCTCTCGGCGTTATCAAGCTGAAAGGATGAAACCCCAAGGTCTAACAGTATACCGTCAACCCCCGCCACATTTTCGCTCTGCATTACCTCGTCCATTCGACTGAAGCAGGACTGTATCACCTTAGCATTATAGCCGCTTAGCCTGTCCGTCGCGGTTTTAACGGCGTCGGGGTCGCGGTCAAGCGCATAGAGCATACCGCTTTTAAGCCTTTTTGCAATTTCAAGCGAATGTCCTGCGCCGCCTGCGGTTCCGTCAATATAAATGCCGTCGGGTTTAATATTCAGCGCCGATACGGCTTCATCGAGCAATACCGATTTATGAAGAAATTCCATCAGAAATTAAGCTCCTCCATAATTGCGGCAACCGACTCGGGCGTGTACTGCGCGTTCTCCTCGTTCCAAAGCTCGGTGTTCCATATTTCAAGGTTGGTGTCCATACCTATTATGTGCGCTTCGCCCTCAAGATTTGCATATTCACGCAAAACCGGCGGAATAAGTATTCTGCCCTGCGAGTCAAAGTCAACGCTGAAAGCACCGTCGTAAAGAAAGCGTTTTACCGCGCTTGATTTGGTGCTCGGGAGCGTGCCTATTTTCTCAACCAGCTTGTCCCATTCCTCAGCGGAATACACCG